>Ga0208872_1000007_pt1 | contig 276537 bp, 208 predicted proteins | sample CryBogCBH12Aug08_FD_185508 | JGI IMG/M metagenome (GOLD analysis project Ga0208872, IMG submission 185508) | Freshwater microbial communities from Crystal Bog, Wisconsin, USA - CBH12Aug08 (SPAdes) | ecosystem: Environmental > Aquatic > Freshwater > Lake | place: Crystal Bog, Wisconsin, USA...
TCGAGAGTCAAAAACAATGGAACGGCGGCTTGCTCAAGGTGCCCGGCATCAAGCTGGAGACTTCGTCCGATCATACGCAAGGTGCCGCTTCGCAGAGCCTGAATTGGGGAATGCTCAAAACCACCGGTTGCACCCGCAAGCTGGCCGATGCGCATGATTTCACCTTCACGCCGGATCAATTTGATGCGTTGAAATTGGATCTCAAATACGAAGGCTTGCGCCCATATTTTCATCTGCGCGATCTCTGCCAGCAAATTGATGTGGGGGATCAAGCACTGCTTTACAAGGTTGGCTCTGCCCGCGTTGAACAGCGCGGACGCGATGCGTTTGGTGAGGCGGTTTTCAGCCGCTACATCGCCGCTGATGCGCGACTCACCCGCCGGATGGTGCTCACCGCTGAAGGCTGTCTGATCATCCGCGACCGGTGGGCTTCCGGAAAGTCGCAACCAAAGTGGAACGCCGGCCAACTCTGGCAGTTTTACGCGTTGAAAGAGCATGGTGCGGATTGGTTCTGTGGCGATGATGATGGTGCTTTTACTGTGCCGGATGGAAAAGGTGGCACAAAATCCGTCACGCGCCGGATGCTGGTGAAGTTTGCGCCGGAGCCGAACACCAGCACCTTTGTCGAGCAAATCAATCAGCCCTATCTAGCGCCTAATCCCAAGAACCGTCCGCAAGACAAATTCTTTACGGCTGGCAGCCGGCGTAGCGTTGCCACCGGCGAGGAGGCAAGCTTTACGCTCGTCGTCGTTCCGCACGCTCCCGAACAGGAGGCAAAAGCCATCGCGAGTGGAATCAGTTTCAAAGAATCATCCGATGGCGTTGAAGTCCTGCTGAATCCGCCCGCCGTGGTTGCCTCCGTCCGGATTGGATTGTTGCGCGATGATCGCTGGGAGATTTCACGCCAGCCATGACACGAAACAATTGTAATCATTTTGCTGTTCGCGCCGTCCATCTTGACGACACCAGCAACGGAAAACAAAAATGCGAAACCATGAACACACTTCCGGCTGCTGAATCCATAATTGTCGCCATCACTTGCTTATGAAACACATCCTCACCCTCCTCATCGCGCTGCTGCTGGCATCCTGCGCAAGTGGATTTTCGAGCGACGCTATCGCCCAGAATTTCCGTCTGCCTGAAACGGACAACCATTATAAGCGAACCTGCGACTATGTCGAAGCAGTGCCGGATGCCGACTATCAGCATGCCTCCCCGGCGGCGATGGAAAGGTTCCGCGACCTTAAATATGGCATCCGCATTCACTGGGGAGCCTACACGCTGGCCGGTTACGAAGACACTTCCTGGCCATTTCTGGGTGCCAGTTATCAGGAGAAGCAGGCGTATCAGGAGCGTTACAAAACTTGGAATCCGACCGGGTTTGATGCCGAGCAGTGGATGCGTTTCTTCAAAACCAACGGGATGCGCATGTTCGCCTTCACCGCCAACCATCACGACGGTTTCTCGATGTTCGACACCAAGGCGCATGTCAAGCGGCGCGTCAATTGGACGGCTCCCGGTGGTCCCCAGCTCGAGGATTGTGATCTGGCTTACAGCATCATGGAGACGCCGTTCCATCGCGATGTCGTGCGGGAATTGTGCGAGGCGGGCCGCAAATACGGTCTGAAGATCGACCTATACTACTCGCATCCCAACTGGTATGACGCCGATTTCCGGCCTTACTGCTATCACCCGGTGCGGACGCCGGACATTCAGGCGCATCCGGAGCTTTATGCGAATTCCGATGTCTACAAAAAGGGGAAGAAAGTCAGAGACTTGATGGAGGCGCCCGATCCCACGCCCGAAGAACAGGCGCGCATGATGGCGCGGCACCGGCAACAGTTGACCGAACTGCTCTCCAACTATGGTCCGATTGACATGGTCTGTCTGGACATGTGGTTTGGAAAGAAGAACTGGCCGGAACTTCGCGAGACCATCAAATCGCTCCGCAAGATCCAACCGGACGTGATGTTGCGCGCCCGCGGCATCGGCAACTACGGAGATTATTACACTCCGGAAGGCTTTGTGCCCGGCAGCAAGGAAAACACGGATATGCCGTGGTTCGTGATCTATCCGCTGGCCACCAGCTTCGCGTTCAGCCCGGATGCCGCCAAATACAAAGGCAGCCGCTGGATCGTCACCCAGTTGGTTGATGCGGTAGCCAAGGGCGGCAATTTCATGGTGGCCATCGGCCCGGACAAGGACGGTGTGTTTCATCCCACCGCCATCGAGCAGATCACGCAGGCGGGCCAGTGGATCAACGCCAACGCGGAGTGCATCTACGAAACCCGCCCGCGTCCCGGCGACGAATGGCATGAGGGCAAGAGCATCCGCTTCACCCGCAGTAAGGACTCGAAGACGATTTACGCCATCAGCCTGGAACCGCCGGGATCGCAACTGGTGTTGACAAGCGTGACGCCGAAGGCGGGATCGGTGATAACATTCTTGGGGCGCAACGAGCCGTTGAAATGGAAATGCTCGGCCGGGCAGGGGTTGGTGATTGAAATGCCGGCAGACCTGCCGGCGCCGGACAGCGGGCCGGCAAGCTACGCTTGGGCGTTCAAGATCCAAGTGGATTGAGCGAGGAACAGTGATGAAAACGATATTTGCACTTTTGGGGATTTTTCTCGGCCTTAGCGTGGCTGCATTTCCTGCCGAAACAAACAAACCGCCAATTCGCATTGCCATCATTGGTCTGGTTCACAATCATGTTGCAGGATTTCTCCCGCGCGTGCTGAAGAGTGAGGATGTTCAACTGGTCGGCATTGTGGAGCCGAATCAAAAGCTGGTCGCACCGAATGCGGCACGCTATCACCTCAACACCAATCTATTTTTCTCCAGCCTCACCGATCTGTTCGCGAAAACTAATGTGGACGCGGTGGCAACCTTCACCAGCACGTTCGATCACCGGCGGGTCATCGAAGAGTGTGCGCTGCGCGGCGTGCACGTCATGGTGGAGAAACCGCTGGCCGTGAACATGGAGCACGCGAATGCCATCGAAGCGGCGGCGAAAAAGGGCGGCATCCAAGTTCTCGTCAATTATGAAACGACCTGGTATGCCGCCAATCAAGTCGCCTACGAGATGGTGGAACAGAACGCCATCGGTGAACTCCGGAAAGTGGTGATCCATGACGGTCATCGCGGGCCAAAGGAAATCGGATGTCCGCCGGAATTTTTGCAATGGCTCACCGACCCTGTGCTGAATGGTGGTGGTGCGCTGATGGATTTCGGGTGTTATGGTGCCGACCTGATGACGTGGCTGATGCAAGGCCAGCGTCCGACATCGGTGTTTGCCGTGACCCAGCAAATCAAGCCCGAGGTTTATCCGAAGGTGGAGGATGAGGCGACGATTGTGCTGACGTATCCGCGGGCGCAAGCCATCATTCAAGCTTCGTGGAACTGGCCATTCAATCGCAAAGATATGGAAATTTACGGTCAAACCGGGCAGATAATAATTCCGCAACGCGATAGGCTTCGTGTGCGCCAAGGTTTGATTCCGGAAAGTGAAATCACGCCAGCACCACTGAAGCGGGCTGATGCCGATCCGCTGGCTTACTTGACCGCCGTGGTGCGCGGCGAAATCAAGCCTACCGGACTTTCCGCTCTTGAAGTCAACATGACCGTGATGGAAATCCTTGACGCCGCGCGCCAATCTGTGGCCACCGGCAAGCGGGTCGACCTTCCCAAAGACAGGTAACCCGGATGGAATTGATAGGATTTGAAATGGCAGTCAGGAAAATAAACGAACTCCCTCGCTGGCCATTGATCAAAAAATTATGAGATATGTATTATCGCTATCTATCGTCTTTTTGCTGTCAGGTATCCCCTCGCTGCGGGCGGACGAAGCCAAATCGTCAGCCGTCCTGCAAAATGACGCGGCTTGGCTTCAGCAAAATGGCACGCTGATTTTTCAAGACGTTTTCGACCGCTCATTGGATGGCAATGGGATCAAGGCCATCGGGAATGGCTGGGAGAGCGCCACGGCGGATCGCGCGCCGAATGTCAAGCAGGCCGATCTCGACCATGGCATTCTCAAGATCAACAGCGACGGCAAGGCGGCGGGACACGGTGTGCACATTCACCACGATGCCGGTTTCGCCGATGGCGGAACTACTTTGCGGTTTCGTTTTCCGGGGCTGAACAAGGGTGAGACTTTCACCATTGGTCATGTGGATCGAGAGTTGAAAGAGATCCATGCCGGCCATCTTTGCTATGCCATCCTCTCGCCGAACAACATCATGCTGAGGGACAACAAGACCGGCATCAGCGAAGAAAAAATCCGTGCGCGTCGCGCCCAATATCTGGAGCGGAAGGAAAAACTGCCCGGCGACCTCGACGCCCTGTTGCAGACAAAGGAGAAGACCGTGCCGTGGCAGGCAGACCACGAATGGCATGATCTTGTGCTCGCGTTCGAAGGTGATGAGATGCGCCTCAGCATTGACGGCAAGTTGGTTGTCTCGCACCGCTCCGAAGGTTTCGCTCACCCGTCAAAGCGCTGGCTTAGTTTTTCGGCGGCCAACACGGTGTGGATCAGTGACGTAAAGATTTGGAAAGTGAAATAGACTTTTGCCGCCCGCATAACTCGCATGAATCGCATCCATTCACTTGTCATCGCCCTGCTGCTGACGCCGTTGGCCGTATTACACGCCACGGAGCCGCAACCGTTGCCGAAGATGCGAACGCAGTTTCTGCCCGACCAGCCTTGGTTGGACGATCATGGCGTGCATATCAATGCCCACGGCGGCGGTGTGGTTTTCCACGATGGAACCTATTACTGGTTTGGGGAACACAAGATTAGCGGCGAGACCGCCGAGGTGGGCGTCCATTGTTATTCCTCGGTTGACCTTTACAACTGGAAGGATGAAGGCGTGGCGTTAGCAATGTCAGATGATTCTCACAGTGACATTTCCAAGGGGTGCATCTTGGAACGTCCCAAAGTGATCTATAATTCCGCCACAAAAAAGTTCGTGATGTGGTTCCATCTGGAATTGAAGGGGCAGGAACGTCGGGCGGCGCGCAGCGGCGTCGCTGTGGCGGCGCGGGCTACGGGACCTTACACTTTCCTTGGCTCGGTCCGACCAGATGCGGGTGTCTGGCCGCTCAATGTAACCGAGGAACAAAAGGCCGGATTTAAGGAGGCGCAGAAGCTGATCGGCACTCATTACATCGGCGGCCCAAATCCGGAAGTGCCCAAGCATAATCTGTTGGCCCGCGATTTTACGCTTGGTCAGATGGCAAAGGACATGACGTTGTTCGTGGACGACGACGGCAAAGCCTATCACATTTTCGCCTCGGAGGAGAACAGCACTCTCCACATCTCGCAGTTGACCGATGATTATCTTTCGCATTCCGGGAAATGGGTGCGGGTGTTTGAACATCGCTGGAACGAAGCGCCGGCATTATGCAAACACAACGGTCGCTATTGGATGATTTCCTCGGACTGCACGGGTTGGGATCCCAACACCGCGCGTCTGGCGGTGGCCGATTCCATTTGGGGACCTTGGCGGGAGCTTGGCAATCCGTTGATCGAGTCCTCGAATGCCGGCGAAGTTGCCAAGCTGACGCTGAGTCAGTGGAAAAAACTGGGTTATCCGTCGGTCGGAGGAACCCCAAGGAAATATACCCTCGGCCCGGAAAAAACTTTCGGCGGTCAAATCACCTTCATCCTGCCGGTGAATGGTCGTCCCGGGGCCTTCATTGCCATGTTCGATATCTGGCGACCCAAGGATGCCATCAACGGCGGGTATGTGTGGCTGCCCATTAAATTTGAGGGCGAATCACTTGGCGCGACGCCTGGGATTTGTCTGTGTTTGACTCAATGGATTCAGTCACCACTGATTTAAAAAAATAATTTTCAACCGAGCAACCCCGATCATATCGACCATGAATAAGCCTGTATTTCTTCTGATGTCTAGTTTGCTGCTCGCACCGGCGGTGCTGCTTGCTGCGGAAACATCGCAGCAGATCATTATTGAACCGAAGCCCAGCACCGGCATTCTGTTTAATCCCGGCAAGGGCTGGTCGTTGCACGGCCTTCCAAAATCCCAGGAGAAAGAAGTGCTCGGGTTTGCGGGCATGGGCGTCTCGCGTTTTGAGTGGGCCAGACTGGAGCCGCGCGAAGGTGAATATGACTGGAAGCCAGTCGAGGAGTTTCTCGCCGCTTGGGGGGAAATCGGTCGTGTGTGCAACATCGGCGTCGCGTGTGCCAGCACCCACAGCAGACTGCCTGGCGGCTATGTCACGCCCAAGTGGGTCTTCGATGCCGGTGCAAGAAAGTATGAGATGGATCTCACGCCCACGATGGCCACTCAAGGCTCGCCGGGGCACAAGGTCGCGCCGGTGTTTGACGACCCGATTTTCCTCGCGAAGTATCGCGTGTTTCTTCAGGCCTTTGCCCGTCATTTTGACGGCGATCCGCGCATCGCCGTGCTCGACATACGCTCCTACGGCAACTGGGGTGAGTGCCACATGAGCCCGTTCAAGGTGCCGGACATCGCGCCGGAAAAATTTCGTGAACATGTGCAGATGCATCTGGACGTCTTCAAGAAAATGCAGCTCTGCCTTTCACGGAACAGCAACCTCGGCCACTATGGCCCGCTGAAGGAAATCTTTGACTGGGCCGTGCAGACGCAGCATATCGCTCCGCGGCGCGACGGCATTTGCGGGAACAGCGATGGCAGCGAGACGGCCATCGGCCTCGGCATTGCGCCCGGCGTTTTTGAGTTTTACGGCGACTATGACATGATGAAGCGGCTTGGCTGGTGGAATGGACAAAAGGACAAGCAAGGTCGCGGATTCCGTTTGGAAGATTGCATCGAGAACGGCCATCCGACGTGGGTTGATCTTGGCGGCGGCAAAGCCAGTCTCCGTCTGCTCAATGAAAATCGCGCTCTGGTCGAACGGTTGTCTAACCGTATCGGCTACCATTTTCATCTCGCCCGCGCCGCATGGCCCGCCCAGATCAACGGTTCGTTTGATCTCAAGCTCGATGTTCAAAATCAGGGTGTCGCGCCCACCTACATCCCGAGCGCCGTCGCTGTGGCATTGATTGACGCCGCCGGGAGACGCATCGCCACCGTTTGGCCCAGTGCCATCCAGCCCAAAATGTGGCAGCCGGACAAAGTCACACAGCAGTCGGTCACGATCAACTTCAAGAATGTTCCCACCGGACACTATCGCCTGGCGTTCGCCATCACATCCAAAGCGGATGATGCGAAGCCCTTCATCAAGCTGGGCACCCAGTTGCCGGTCGTTGATGGCTGGTATGTCCTAGGCCCGATCACTTGCACCAATTGAAACCACAAAAAAACCGAGGGAATGAAAATGAAAAACGTCTTTGCGCTTCTTGCTGTGTTGACACTGCTGGCCGGGCTTCACGCCGCCGACACCGGCGATCCGTTCGCCGCCTATCTCGACGGCAAAGCGCCGGAGATTTTGCGCGAATTGCCGTCCACCAATGTGGTGCCGGAGAACATCACCGTGCGAGGCGTGGTGTTTCGGTCGCGGGACGATTCGGAGATTTTCGCGGTGATCGCCACGCCCAAGGCGTCGGGCAAACATCCTGGCATGCTTGTTCTGCACGGTGGCGGCGGCAGTGCGGAGGTGGACAAGGCGATGGCCTGGGCGCAGCGTGGTTATGTCGCCGTCGCGCCGGATATGCCCGGAATTGCCGAGCCAAAAAAGCTGACAGTAACGAAGGGTAAGTGGAGTTCGCTCAAGTATGGCGAAGGCCGTTGGGTGGCCGAACCGGACGCCAGCGCTAGCATCACTTTCGATGCCGTCCTCAGTGCTATGAAGTCGCTTTATCTGCTGCGCGCACAACCCGGCGTTGACACGACGCGCATTGGCGTGGTCGGCATTTCCTGGGGCGGCTATATGACGACGATGGTCTGCGGACTCGCCGGCGACCAGGTGCGCGCAGGGTTTGGGCTGTATGGCTGCGGTTTCTTTGATCGCGGCTCGGCGCAGCAGATCGAACCGTATGACCCCAAACTTCCGCGCAATAGCCTGTCACGAATGCCGCCGGCAGAGCGCGAACGCTGGTTGAAATATCTTGATGCTGGCCGCCGTGCTCCGAACATCAAAGCCGCCTTTTTTCTGGCCGCCGCCGCGAATGATTTCTTCGGCTGGCCGCGTGCTGCGCAAGCGACGCTCGATGCGATTTCCGGCGAAAAAAATCACGTCTTCGCGCCGAACGCCAATCACAAAATTCCGCTGCCCGGCGGCAGCGTGTTCGACAACAAACCCGTCGCGCCTTTCACGCCCACCGCATTTCAGCCTTATCCGACACCGGGCGGCAGCAAGGCCAACTGGCTCGCGATGGAGGTGCCGTATTTTGAATATTACCTCAAGGGCATCGGTGACCCGTTTCCAAAAGTGGCGGTTGAGAAAACCCCCGATGCATATCTCGCTCGCTTCCGCGTTACCAATCGCCATCCGCTTATGAAAGTGGAGATTTATTGGGCCAAAGCGACGTCGCTGGTTTTGACGGCGGATGAGGTGAAGAAACGCCAATGGGTGGTGCTGCCAGCCTCAAAGATTGGTGGCAATCTTTACGAGGCGAAATTGCCCGAAGCCGCTGCCGATTGGTTTGCCGTCGTGTCCGATGACCGGCCCGTGTCGGTGTCGAGTGACATGACTCAGGTTTCCAGCGCCGCAGGGCAAAGTCCCGCCGGCAAGTTATAGCATGAAATACATATTTCTTGCCGTTCTTCTTCTGACGTCGATGGTCGTGTTGCATGCGGCTGAGCCAGCACGAATTGTTGTGGATGTTGACAAGCCGGGGCACGCGGTGCCGGCGACGCTTTACGGTATATTCTTCGAGGAGATTAACCACGCAGGCGAAGGCGGGCTTTACGCGGAAATGGTGTTGAATCGCGACTTCGAGATGACGACGCTGCCCAAGGGCGCGAAGTGGGCCGGTAATCTTCTGCGGACCGCGGACGATTGGCAGGAGCGCAAGTGGTTCGGCAACGAATTGTGGGGCTGGCAATTCATCGCCGACGGCGGCGCGCGCGGTTCCATCCGGCTGGACGACCGCGAACCGCTCAATGGCCGCAACCCGCACTCGCTGCGGCTGACGGTGCGCGAACCCGGCACGCTCGCCGGTGTTGCCAACGGTGGATTTTGGGGGATGAACTTCGTCGCGGGCCGGTGGTATGACCTGACGTTTCAGGCTCGCACTGGCGGTGCGGATCGGTTGGACATCACGGTCGCGTTGGAGAGTGCCAATGGCCGCGAGCGTTACGCCAACGCGGTCGTGCGCGATGTCGGTGGTGCGTGGAAAGAATATCATGTCAGCCTCCAAGCTAAGGCCGGCGACCGCTGCGGACGGTTGGCGCTTACCGTCAATCGCGCCGGCACGGTCTGGTTCGACGTGGTGTCGTTGTTCCCACGCGACATGTTCTTGAACCGGCCCAACGGTCTGCGGCCTGATATTGCGCAGGCGCTGGCCGACCTCAAGCCCGCTTTTGTGCGGTTTCCCGGCGGTGCGATTGCGGGCGGACTAAATCTCGACAACCGCATCCAGTGGAAAAACTCCGTCGGCCCCATCGCGCAACGCAAGGGCACGATGAATCTTTGGGGTTACTGGACCAGCAACGGCCTCGGCTTCCACGAATACCTCCAGTTCTGCGAAGACATCGGCGCCGCCGCGCTCTGGGTCTGCAATCCCGGTTTCAGCGACAACTACCGCCACGCCGAATTCGCGCCCGCGGATCAAGTGAAGGACTTCGTGCAGGAAGCGCTCGACGCCCTCGAATACGCGCTTGGTCCGGCGGACTCGAAGTGGGGCGCTCAGCGCGTGGCCAACGGTCATCCCGCGCCGTTCCCGCTGCGCTATGTCGAGATCGGCAATGAAGCGTCCAGTAAAGTCTATGGAACGAATTACGTGCAGTTCGCCGAAGCGATTCACGCCAAATATCCATCGCTCACGCTCATCAGCAACCAGCGGCTCAAGGACGTTCCCGTCGCGATGGTGGACGATCACAAATACGGCAACCCCGCGTCATTCTTTAGCGCACATGACCGCTATGACAACGCCGACCGCACTGGCCCGAAAATATATGTCGGCGAATACGCCTGCAGCCGCGAAGTCGGGGAAGGCAATCTGACGGCGGCGCTCGCGGAGGCGGCGTATTTGCTCGGCTTGGAACGCAACAGCGACGTGGTCGTGATGAGTTCCTACGCGCCACTGCTCTGCCATGAGAACGATGTCGCCTGGATGTCGAATATGCTCCGCTTTGACAACACCCGCGTCGTGCGCCGCAGTTCCTACCATGTCCAACGGATGCTGGCCGCGAACCGGCCCGATGTGGTGCTGCCCACACGCGTCGAACCGGATGCCGCGCCTAAAGACTGCGCCCTGTTCGCGCTCGCCGGCCTCGACCAGAAATCGAACGAGATCGTCCTCAAAATTGTCAATCGTTCCAACGCGCTGCGCACAGTGGCGATTCAGCTCGATGGCTGCCGCTCGCTCGCCAAAAATGCGCGAGTCATCACACTTCACCACGACGATCCGACTGCCGAGAATTCGCTTGGCGACCCCGAGGTGATTGTCCCGCACGATACAAGCGTCGCCATCTCCGGTTCCGAATTTCAGCATCCGCTGCCCGCCAACTCCCTGACGGTGTTGCGGATTTTTCAGAAGGACAGATGAAATGAAACCGATCACACTTCTATTTCTCACCGCTTTGATGTTGGCGATGTGGAAGGTACCCCAAAATTTTCCCTTAAAAGGCGAATTGTCCATTCTATGAGACAAGTCAATTTATTGGCCGCCGGCCTGACGCAATTCTGCCCCTCACTGATGCAACATAGCCCCTATTCATCTCGAACGGTCGCGATAATCATGTTTTCAATGAAGCCAGCCCACGAATCCACGCGTCCATCGGGTGAACAACCGCGTAATGGTGAATCTCTTGTTAGCTAATTTCATCCCGCCAGTGGAACGTCCAAACGGTTTGCAACTCCAAATAAAATGAAACAACGAGCAATAATCATACTACTGGCGCTGTCTTTTGTGGCGGATTCTTTTGCGCAAACGAATTGGCCGGCCACGCCGCCGCAGGATCAGGGGCTGCCTTACACGCGCTCGGCGCAAAAGGTCGCGGTCGAAAAGATCAAGGACACGATCGCGGTGTTTGCCGGCAGTCGCTATGCGTGGGTTCATGGTTTCAAGATCAGGCTGGACGATGTGAACTGGCGCGATGAAGCGGTGTTGCGCGACGGAAAAATCTATGTGCCGGCGGCGTTTGCCGGTGTTCTGGATTTGGCGGAGGTGAAACCCGCGCCCGCGCCAGATTACCTTGCCAGCCGCTGGGTTTATTCGCTTACCCTCCCGCAAACGAAAGCGCTGGCGGTTCAGATCGACGGCAAAGATTACGTTGCGCTGGCGGACGAGGCGCAGAAGCGGGGGTTGAAAATTTATCAAAACGGACGCGGGCTTTTGCTCATCGGCAAAACCGGGATTTCGTTTTCCGAGGCTGAATCCAATTTGCTCGACAGTGTCGTCACGCTGTTCGACACGCCGGAAAAATTTGCCGACCCGGACATCGCGACGCGCTGGGTTCCGGCATTGAAACGGCAGGGTGCGTGGACGAATTATGTCAAGGTCACGCCGGAGCAGCTGAAAATCTTCAACGGCCCGGAAACCAAATGGTCGACGGTGCCGAAATCGGAATACGATTATTCCGGTTTCAACCAAAAACTGCTTGGTTCGCCGGTGCCACCGCCGGGCGTTTATCCGCGCGTGCTGTTCAGTGCCGAAGATGTGCCGATGCTCGCGGCCCGTGTGAAGAAATCGAAGCTGGGTCAGAAGTCGCTCATCGAGATGGAATATCTTTTCAGTCAAACCTGGTGGAACACCAACACCAGCGACGGCAAAGTGTTCCAGAAGCTTGCATCCGGCGATTTGGCCGGACTCGAATGGCCGGACGACGTGCGCCCGGAGCAGATCGCCACCATCACCTCGGCACAGCAATTCAAGGGACAGAAGGCGGGCATCCACAATTCACACATCGCCTACGACCCCGAATGCCTCACCACCATGGCACTGTATTGTTTGCTCACCGACGACGACACACACGGCAAACAGGCGGCGACCGCCATCGCCAATTATTACAAACTGCGCGAGCCGCTGATTGACGCGTGGAATGCGATGAGCGATTCCGAATTTGGCAACGAGCAAAACAACGGCAATGGTGCGGCCACCGCGTGGCGCGGCATGCACGGACTCGTCGCGCACATGAATCTCGGTCTGGCCCTGGACTTCGGCGGCAAGTGGATGACGGCGGAACAAAAGGACACAATGCGGCGGGTCATCGCCAAGGCGACTTATGGGCGGCGCGCTTATGGCGAGGACAGCACGGTGCGTTTTCGCGACGTGAACTGGGTCGGCTGGGATCTGCCGCAATATCTCGCACTCACGGCGATTGAAGGGCTGGAAGGTTTTGATCGCGAGGCGTGGGAATGCGGTCGCGATACCGTGCGCGCATTTTGTGACTGGGGCATCGATGATTCCGGCGTGGTGTATGAGAGCAACGGCAAGACGCCTGGCAGTTTCCAGTTCATCACGCTCTCGCTGGTGGCTTCGGCCCGGCGCGGGGAAAATCTTTTCGGCCATCCGCACCTGCGGAAACTGCTCGCAGCGCAGACGCAAATGACTTCGCCGAATGGTCGCGTGACGGTGAACAGCGGCACGCAATATTTGCCTTACAGCCGGCAGTTTTTGTCGCCCGGACTGGTGGATGAACTCAAGTCGTTTTATCCCAAGAGCCATATCGCTGATTATCTGCTGACCAAAATCACGCAGGTGCCTGAGACGCTGGATGAGACCACGCGCGGCTGGGCCATTGAAAATTTTGACGCGGCCAAATATCGCGAGCAGGTGAAAAAAATCCAGCGCCTGCGGCTGCCGAGCCCGACCTATCCGGGTTTTGTGCCTGCGGTGCTCTACGATTCGGACTTTGCGGTGACGACGCGCGCTGATCTGGATTTGCCGCTGGATTTCAACGCGCCGGTGCATGGCGTCTTTTCGAGTTACAGTGACCACACGACCAACGCGGCGTGGATGAACATCATGGTGCGGCCCGATCATTACCTCGGCGCGGGGCATCATCACGCCGACGCCGGGATGTTTCATTTTTCCGCGCTGAACGTGGACTGGTTCACGCAGTCGCCCTTCAGCCAGGAATACGCCGGCAGCTATTATAACCTCGTGCAGGTGGACGGCGTGTCTGAGCCTTATCCCATCGTAGGATTCCCTTCGTCCGGCATTCTCGGCTACAACGGCGCGGCGACCTATCTGGGCGCAGCGGAAGGTAAATCGGGCGCGGCGGCCAGCGCGGATTTGACCTATGCCTACAGTTACCGTTGGCTCACGCAACCGCCGCAAGTCTGGAGCGACACGCTAAAAAATCTCGGTTGGGAAGCCGAACCGTCGCCGCGCATTCTGGAAATCTTCGCGGGCACGGCGCGCTACAAGATGCGACCATGGTGGGCCAACTATAATTTTTGCAACTGGATTCCGACCAGCCGCGCGCCGTTCAATCCCATGCAACGGGTTTTCCGCACCGTCGGTCTGGTGCGCGGCAAGCAGCCCTACGGCTTGGTCGTGGACGACCTGAAAAAAGACGACGCGCCGCACTTGTATCAATGGGCAGCGATGTTGAACGGCGGCGTCCGGCAGGCAAACTTGCCGGGACTGTCAGTGAACCAGATTGCGCTAGCGTATCGCGAAGGTGATCCAAAATTGGATTCCAATGCGCTCAAGCCCGCCATCACGCCGCAGCCCGGTGAGCCGTTGTTGCTCGTTTGCGCGTTAGGAATGAAGGGCAGCGGTGATGCCACGCTGCCGCTCCTGCAAGTCACGACTAGCGAAGGTCCAAAGGATAAAAAAGGCCAAGCGCAATATTTTGACCGGCTGGTCATCAACCACCGGGCCGCCGAAGCCAATTACCGCGTGCTGCTGATTCCGTTCCGCGCCGGCGAACCGCTGCCGGAGATTTCTGAGGCTGGGGATAAAGCGGTGGTCACTTGGAAGAGGCAGCGCGATGCAGTCCAATTTGTTCCAGATGAAAAACGTCGCACGCACGTCGCCGTGACGCGTGGTGGCAGCGCAATCTTGGTTTCAAAATGATGGCAACCGGAACAACAAGAAAAAATTGCCATTGCGAAATCAAATCCGCGCTGCGGCTCGGCGTGCGGGCGCATGATTTTGGTTGCGCCCCGGCGGATGAGTTGGCGGCGCGCATCGCGGCCGCCGGTTTTTCGTGCGTCCAGTTAGCGTTGAACAAGGCGGTGGCCGGGCTGAATCTGACGGCGGGGGATTTGAATGCGTCGCTGGCGCAGAAAATCGGCGGTGCTTTCACACGGCATGGCGTCGGCATTGAAGTGCTGGGCTGTTATATTAATCCAGTTCATCCGGATCCGGCGGTGCGCCAGAAGCTGCTGGAATATTTCAAAGATCATCTCCGCTTTGCGCGTGATTTTGGCTGCGGTATCGTGGCGCTGGAAAGCGGTTCGGTGAATGCGGATTACTCGCCGCATCCGGCAAACCATGGTGAGGTGGCTTTCAACGAAATGCTGGCAGGCGTCGCCGAACTGGTGGGCGAAGCGGAAAAACATGGCGTGACGGTGGGCTTTGAGGCGGTGCATTGCCATACGGTTTCCAGCGCCCAAAAGATGCGGCGCGTGCTGGACACGATCCGCTCGAAACATCTGCGGGTGGTGTTTGACGCGGCTAACTTGCTGTCGCCGCAAAATTTTCAGGAGCAGGCGGGTCTTGTTCCAGCGGCTTTGGAATTGCTGGTGGATGACATTGCCGTGATTCACGCAAAGGATTTTGTTATTGAAAACGGCGCGCAGAAGACTGTTCCGGCCGGACGCGGACAGCTGGACTTCACACCGGTCTTGGAGTTTGTCCGGTCGCATCCGTCAGGTGTCAGCGTGTTGCTGGAGGAGGCGGGGGCAAATGATGCCGCTGCCTGTGCGAAGTTTTTGCAGCAGAAATATGACCAAGTGAATTTATGAAAGACACATTGCAGTTCGCCGCATTGATCGGCGATAAGTTGATCCGGGACACGCCCTTCGCCTACCGGCTGGAGTTGGCGCGGAACCACGGCGTGTTTGACCGGATGCAGTTCGTGGATTTCGGCCGGACATTCGGTCTGGGCCGGTCGGCGGTGGCGTATGCGTGGACGCAGTTCACCGCGCCGGCGGCGATGGCGCTCACGGTGGAAATCGAACACAGCGATGCGTGCCAAATCTGGCTCAATGGCCGGGAAGTCTATACGCGCGCCGGTGAGCGGCGGATCAATCTGCGTGTGGATGAACGCAGTCTGGAGATGTCCTTCGCTTTTGGGATCCAGTTGCAGCCGGGGGCGAACACGTTGCTCATCAAGTCCGAAACGCGCGGCGGCGAATGGCGGGTGTATCTCCAGCCACCCAGTTCCAAGGGCGCGGTGGTCAGCGGTCCAGTGCATCCGGAAATCGGATTGCGCGGCGTGAAAAATGTGGACGCCAGAATTGCAGAGCTGACGAACTGGCTGGTGATCGGGCCGTTTGAGACTGGCGGCGGGGATTTGAGCACGGTGCCGCCGCCGGAGCAGGAATTTGTCTTCGGCAAAATGTATCGCGGCCTTGCTGCGCCGGTGACGTGGACGATTCCCAAGATTGAGATCCTCGGCGGTCTCATTGATCCGCAGCCGTGGGGGACGAGTTACAACTGGAACTATCACAACGGCGGCACGGCGTGGGCGATGCAGATGCTGGCGGCGGCGACCGGCGAGAAAAAATTTGCGGACTATGCCAGCCGCTTCTGCGATTACCATCTCGAAGGCATTCCTTTCGTCGAGCATCAGGTGAAGACGCTGAACGCCGTGGAGTCGGCGAATCATTGGATCATCGAGACGCCCCTGCTGGATTTTACCCTCGCCCCATCGCTGCCGTTCATCCACCGGCTGCTCACCGGTGAAAAATTTCCGAACCGCGAGGCCTATGAGAAATGGATCGCGCGGATGCTGGACTATGCGCGCCATGAGCAGATTCGCCTGCCGGGGCAGGGGATTTATACGCGGACAACGCCGGTGAAATATACGACCTGGGTGGACGACATGTTCATGGGCATTCCGTTTCTGGTGCAGGCGGCACGGTATGTGAAGGATGAAAAATTGCGCGCGGCGTTTTTTGATGATGCGGCAGCGCAGACCCTCGGCTTCAATTCGCAGGTCTGGGATGCGGACGCCGAACTCTACATGCATGCGCACTACTCGGACAACCCGGTGAAGCTGCCGCATTGGTCGCGGTGCAATGGCTGGGCCATCTGGGCGATGAGCGAGGTGCTGCGGCATTTGCCGGCCACGCATCCGCAGCGCGCAGCGATTCTGCGGCAATTCCAGACGCACGCGTCGTCTTTGTTGAAATGGCAGGCGGCGGACGGTTTCTGGTTCAATGTGCTGGAGCGGCCGGATTCAAAACCGGAAGTTTCCGGCACGGCAATTTTTGTGATGGCGCTGGCGCGCGGGGTGGCGCACGGCTGGCTGCCGGCGGAAAAGTTTCTGCCGGCGGTGCGGAAAGGGTGGGCGGCGTTGACGACGCGGATTGACGCCGACGGCACGGTGCATGACATCTGCGCCGGCACCATGTGCACAGAAGACGAGGAATATTACGTCAACCGGCCGTTTTACGACAACGATACGCACGGGTTGTTTGCGGTCCTGTTCGCGGCGGTGGAACTCGCACCGCTGTTCAAGCAGCTCTGAGCAGCAAGCTGCCGGGGCGGCAATGACATCGAAAGCCTTGCACATTGGCTGGCGTTGGAGCAAGTTGAACTCGGTTAAGCCATGCCAGCGAAGAAAAGCAAGAAGCGGATTGCCTTGATTGGACTGCCGGTGCTGCAGTCGGTCAATAATCTTACCAACGCGTCGATTGCGCGTTATGCCGAGGGTGCTGGCAACTGGCAGTTCATCCTCAGCGCCGAGGCCACGGTCAATGCCTTTCGCTATTTACGGACGCTGGATTGCGACGGTGCCATCGTGCGGGTGTTGAATCCGGCGATGCAGCGCGAGGCGTTGCGGGTGCGTTGTCCGGTGGTGAATGTGTCTTCGTGGCTGGAAAATCCCGGCGTCGTCACCGTGCGGCACGATTATCGGACGGCGGGACGGCTCGCGGCAGAACATCTTCTGGAAAAAGGCTACCAGCGTTTTGGTTGTGTCCGGACACCCGGCGGGTGGTTCATTCAGGCGCGTTTGTCGGCATTTGTGCAGACGCTACAGGCGCGAGGCTTGTCGGTTGAGAATTTTGTCCTGCGCAAAAGCATGGACTCGACCGATCAGTTTACCCTGCATGACCGGCCCATCTCCAACAGCGAGCGAAAACGGTTTGTCGAATGGGTGCGCCGGCTGCAACCGCCGGCGGCGCTGATGCTCACGGACGACTGGGATGCGCCGGTGTTGATGGAGATTTGTCGCGAGGCCGGCATGCATATCCCTCGCGATCTGGTGGTGATTTCCACCGGCATCCACAGTGAAATCATGCCGTTCTGCAAGCCGTCCTTGACGACGGCGCAGGAAGATCATTATAGCCAGGCGCGCATGACCATCGACATGTTGAGCGCGTTGATGGCCGGCAAACCGGCCGGCCGGGCCATGATCGAGGTGCCGCCGCTTGGCATCGTGGAACGGGAATCGACCGCGACCATGGCTATCGACGACCGTGAGGTGGCGCATGCGGTGGAATTTATCCGCGCCCATGCTAGCGACGGCATCAACGTCTCCGATGTGATCGCGAGGGGCCGGATTTCGCGGGTCACGCTGGAGCGCCACTTTCGTGATGTGACCGGTGAGACGATGCATAATTACATTACCCAGCAGAAAGTGCGGCGGGTGCAGGAATTGTTGCTGGAGAAGCCGCAACGCAGCCTGCAGGGCATCGCCAAATTGTGCGGATTCACGGACCGCCGCCAGCTCAACCAGGTGTTTCGGCGGGTCACCCGCACCACCCCGGCAAACTGGCGCCGTTCGCAGTCCGGTGGTCTGCGATGATGCAAATTTGCCGGTCTTCATCTAAGCTGAGGTTCGTGAAGCCAAATTGCCCGGCACAACCCGAGCCTGGTGATTATTTTCGCATCCGCACTTTCTTGTTAAGGAATTGGCAATTTATGAGAAGCGATTCAGCGAAGTAATTGGTCGAATAAGACAGTGACGATGCAACCAACCTCCAGTCCTTATCTGGTGCTTCTGCTGCTGGCCGTGGCGGCGGTGGGCTTTGCAGCGATGCCGCTCGCGGCGGCGTGGGCGTGGGCGCACTTCTTCTCGCCGAACAAGCCGGGCAGGGACAAGAACGCCATCTACGAATGCGGCCTCGAATCCAAGGGCGATGCGTGGATTCATTTCCGCGCGGAATACTATCTTTACGGCATCATCTTTCTGGTGTTCGACGTGGAGACGATTTTCCTGCTGCCGTTCGCGGTGTCGTTCACGACGCTGCCGGTCGGCGCGTTTGTGGCGATGGTGATTTTTCTCCTGCTCTTGGTCGAGGGGTTGGTCTGGGCGTGGCGCAAGGGATTCTTGAACTGGAAATGATTTGCCATGATTGACGAAGGCCTCAAAAGCGAACTCCAGAAACAAGGCGTCTATGTGACGACCTTGGAAGATTTGTATAACTGGGGTCGCGCGAATTCCGTGTGGCCGCTGACGTTCGGCCTCGCGTGCTGCGCCATTGAAATGATGGCGGCGTCCATGGCACGGTTTGACCTCGCGCGGTTCGGCGCGGAAGTGTTCCGTCCCTCGCCAAGACAGGCAGATTTGATGATTGTCGCCGGCACGGTCACGAAGAAGATGGCTCCGCTCGTCGTGCGCATCTACAACCAGATGCCCGAGCCGAAATACGTCATCGCGATGGGCGCGTGCGCGATTTCCGGCGGGCCGTTCAAGCAGGGTTACAATGTGCTGAAAGGTGTGGATCGCTATATTCCGGTGGACGTGGCGATTCCCGGTTGTCCGCCGCGTCCAGAGGCGCTGATTCACGCGATCATGACTTTGCAGGAAAAAATTCTGGCGCAGAAACTCACCGGCCCTGATCGTCCGCGCCATCTCAACGCCGACGTGGCGAGCGAATTTCCCGTGCCGGCTTACGGCCCGCATGATTTGGAACCGTCCAAGAACGACGCCGTCTGGCATCCGCCGATGATCAAACGCTAAACCGTGGAAACTCTCGAACAAATCAAGTCGCACCTCGAAGCCGCGCTGCCGTCCGCGAAGATTGAAATCGTCGCGAACGAATGCGCCGCCGGCGAGCGCTCGTTGCTCGTGGACGCCGCCAGCGGTTTTGCCGTGGCGAAATTTCTCCGCGACGACGCGCAGTTGAAGCTGGATTACTGCTCGAACGTCACTGGCGTGGACTGGCCGGACAAGGAACTCACCGAGAAAATCAAGGTGAAGCAGGTCGTGGACGGCGTGGAAAAAGAAGTCGAGGAAGTCAAAAAAACGATTCGCCCCGGATTTCTTGAAGTGGTTTATCACCTTTATTCAATGGCCTTAAAGCACGGGCCGGTGGTTTTACGGATGCGCACGGAAAATCGCGCGGACAAGACGCATTTGCCGTCGCTCACGCCGCTCTGGCGCGGCGCTGAATTTCAGGAGCGCGAAGTTTACGATCTTTACGGCGTGATTTTTGATGGTCATCCGGATTTGCGCCGGATTTTGATGTGGGACGAGTTCGTCGGTTTTCCGATGCGCCGTGATTACATTGCGCCGGATGATTTTGAATACGAGCCGACGCCGCACGACGAGGTTTTGGTCGAGGCGAAGAAGCATTATCCGGCCGAACCGAAAGCGGAGGTAAAACCGTGAACACCCTCGCCACGCCGCCGAAGAATTTTGAAGTGAAGCCCAAGCTCGACGCGAAGGGTGAGGAACTCGGCGAATTGCTGGAAGTCTCGATGGGACCGCATCACCCGTCCACGCACGGAGTGTTCCGCATGGATGTGGTGCTCGACGGCGAAAAAGTCGTGAAACTTAAGCCGGTGTTCGGCTATCTGCACCGGAACCACGAAAAGATTGGCGAGAATATTTCTTATCTGGCCAACATGCCTTACACCGACCGGCTCGATTATTTTTGTTCGATGACGAATAACTGGGCTTACGCGCTGACCATCGAGAAGCTCGCCGGTTTGGCGGTGCCCGAACGCGCGGAATACATCCGCGTCATCATGGCGGAACTTACGCGTCTCCAGAATCACACCTGTCTCATCGGCTTTTTTGTGCAGGACATGGGCGCGCTCGGCACGCCGATGATGTATGCGTTCCGCGAACGCGAAAAAATTCTCGATCTCTTCGAGGAAGTCAGCGGCGCGCGGATGATGTGCAATTACATGCGTTTCGGCGGTGTGCGCGTGGATGTGAACGACGAGTGGATCGCCAAGACGAAAAAAGTCGTCGCCGACTACAGCAAGTTTCTCGACGAATTCGGAACCTTTCTCACCGAGAACGAAATTGTCCTCGCCCGCACGCAATTTGTCGGTGTGTTGCCGAAAGATTTGGCGATCAATGCCTCTATCACCGGCCCGATGCTGCGCGCCGCCGGCGTGAATTACGACCTGCGCAAGGTGGACAAATACGGCATCTACAGCCGGTTCAATTTTCAGGTGCCGGTTGGCGAACACGGCGATATTTACGATCGCTACATGATTCGCGTATTGGAAATGCGCGAGAGCATCAAGATTTTGGAACAGGCGCTGCGCGACATTCCCGCTGGGCCGGTCATGGATCCGAAGGCCAAGCTGCGGGGGTTCCGTCCGAAAGCCGGCGAAGTTTACGGCCGCGTCGAAGGCCCGAAAGGCGAACTCGGTTTTTATGTCATCAGCGACGGTTCGCCGAATCCGTATCGCTACCGTGTGCGTCCGCCGAGTTTCATCAACCTGACGATTTTGGAAGACATGTGTCTCGGCCACAACATTTCCGACGCCGTCGTGATTCTCGGCAGCGTGGACATCGTGCTCGGTGAAGTGGATCGCTAAAAAATATTTTTATGCTCGGTGAGCAAATCATTAAAGGCATGGCGGTGACCGCCAGGAATTTCTTCGGAAGCTACGCTACGAAGGAACGCCTCACCACCGTGCAATATCCCGAGGAGCGCCTGCCGCAGAAGGGCAACACCCGTCAGTTTCCGTTTCTCGTGTATGATGGTGACGATGCGGAGAAGGGCTTGCGCTGCGTGGCCTGCCAGATTTGTGAGAAGGAATGTCCGCCCAAGTGCATTTACATCGTCAAGAGCAAGGACAAGAAGCCCGATTACAAAGGCCAGCCGCAGATTTATCCGCTCACCTTCGACATTGATATTTCCGTCTGCATGAGCTGCCAAATTTGCGTCGAAGTGTGCCCGTTCGAGTCCATCAAGATGAACACGGAGTTCGAATTGAGCACGGCGGATCGCTTCGGCAGTCTGCTGCTGACCAAGGAACAACTTGCCAAGCCGAATAGCTATTACCAAAAAATTCATCCGGTGGACGCGGCGGAATCGGACGCGGTCATCGCCGCTGAAAAAGCCAAGGCCGAGGCCAAGGCCAAAGCCGCGGCTGAAGCGAAAGCGAAAGCGGACGCTGAAGCCAAAGCCAAGGCGGCTGTCGCCACCGCGCCCATTATGCCGCCGGCCAACCCGCCAACCACGACTTAAAAATGTTCGACCAACTCGACCAAATTTTCGTGACCGCGCTGCACTGGCTCGTGAGCTTCGTGCCGGAAATGTTGCGTCCGCTGGTGACGCCGCTGATCTGCATCAGTTTTATCCTCGCGGTGTTCCCGGCGTATTTCTCCATCATCACGATTTTCGAACGCAAAGGCATCGGCCGCATCCAGAACCGCTACGGTCCGAACCGCGTCGGCATGCCTTGGCCGCTGAATAAAATTTTCAATTGGAGCCTCGCCGGCTTCGGCCAATTTATTCCTGACGGCTTGAAAATGCTTACGAAGGAAGACATCGTCCCGCGCGCGGCGGACAAGATTGTGCATTTCCTTGCGCCGGTGGTGATGCTTATTCCCGTTTTGCTATCTTATTCCGTTTTGCCGTTCGGAAAAAATATGACGCTCGCCGATTACGACGCCGGGCTGCTGTTTTTCTTCGCCGTCGGCGGTGCGGTGGAAATCTCCGTGTTCATGGCCGGTTGGTCGAGCCGCAACAAATATTCTTTGCTCGGCGCGATGCGCGCGATTGCGCAAATGGTCAGCTACGAAATCCCGCTCATCCTGTCCGCTGTCAGCGTGGTGATGATCGTCGGTTCGCTGAAATTGACCGACATCATCGCGCACCAAAATCATTACACCTTCGGCATCGCGCACTGGCATGTGTTCACGCCGTGGGGATTCATTGGCTTCGTGCTGTTCTTCATCGCGTCGCTCGCGGAATCCAACCGCACGCCGTTCGATCTGCCGGAAGCGGAATCCGAAATCATCGCCGGTTATTTCACCGAATATTCCGGCTTCAAGTTTGCACTGTTTTTCCTCGGCGAATACCTCGGCATGTTCGCTATCAGTGGACTCGGCATTACGCTGTTCCTCGGCGGCTGGACCGCACCATTCTCGTTCCTGACGTGGATTCCGTCGTGGATTTGGTTCTTCGGCAAACTGACCGCCATCATTTTTGTGTTCATCTGGATTCGCGCCACACTGCCGCGCTTGCGCATGGATCAACTGATGAATTTCGCCTGGAAATTCATGCTGCCGCTCGCGCTCATCAACATGCTCGTCGCCGGCATCTGGCATTACATGGCCGCCGACTGGCAGCGCTGGCTCGTCTGCGGCGCGCTCATCGCCGGCGCGTATGTGCTGCTCGGCCGCGGCCTGATGCAGAATCAAAAACTCGGCAAACGCATTTATCGCTACGCGGAATAAAATGACACTCGCCCTCATCATCACTGCGCTTGTGACCGTCCTGGCCGCCGCCACGGTCATGAGCCTGCGCAACCTCGTGCATTGCGCGCTCGCGATGGCGGTCGCGTTCTCTGGCGTCGCCGCGCTGTATTTGCAACTCAATGCCGAGTTCGTCGGCTTTGCGGAAATTTTGGTCTATGTCGGTGCCATCGCCATCCTGATCGTGTTCGCGATTCTGCTGACGCGCAGCGGCGAGACGCCGGAAAAAAGCGTGCTGACCTCCGGTTGGCTGGCTGGCGTCGCCGTCTCTGCGATGGTGTTCACGCTGCTCGGCTGGGCGGTTCTGACCAGTTCTGCACTGCCAAAGGAAATTGCCACTGCGCCCGCCGCTCCGGTCAAAAACATCGGCGACGCGCTGATGGGAAAATTTGTTCTGCCGCTCGAAATTGTCGGCTTGGTGCTCACTGCCGCGATGATTGGCGCGGTCATCATCGCTTTGAAAGAAGACAAAAAAGACAACCCCGGAGGCCAGCCATGACGCCACTGCAAGTTTGCCTGCTCGTCTCTGCGTTTCTATTCGCCATCGGCTTCGCCGGTGCCGTCACGCGCCGCCACGCCATTCTCGTGCTCATCGGTATCGAACTGATGCTGAATGCCGCGAACCTGAATTTTATCGCGTTCTGGCGCTACGGCGCGCATCCCGAGGCGCTGACCGGCATCATTTTCGTTTTGTTTTCGATGGCGCTCGCCGGCGCGGAAGCCGCCGTCGGCCTCGCGCTGGTCATTGCGATTTATCGCCACAAGGAGACCTCCAATTTGGATGAAGTGAAGGAGCTGAAAGGATGATCTGGATTGTAAAAAATCTCTGGCTGATTCCCGCGCTGCCGCTGCTGGCGGCGGGCATCATCGCCGTCAACAAGCAGCCCGCGCGTAAGCTCGCCGCCGGTCTGGCCATCGGCTCGATGGCGCTTGGTTTTCTGCTCTCGCTCTGCGCGTTTGCCGCCACGCTCGGTCATCACGGCGAAGGCGCGTTCCGCGAAACCTTCAGCTTCAACTGGATTCAATTCGGCGGCCAATGGATGAGCATCGGCTGGGTGCTGGATCCGCTCACGGCCATCATGCTCGTGATGGTGACCTTCGTCGGCATGTTGATTTTCATCTTCAGCGTCGGCTACATGGCGCATGACAAAAATTTCATGCGGTTCTTCAATTTCCTCGCGTTGTTCGCGTCGGGAATGTTGGGGGTCGTCATCGCCAACAATTTGTTCCTGCTGTTCGTCTCATGGGAAATCGTCGGCCTGACGAGTTATCTACTCATCGGTTTCTGGTATCACAAGCCGAGCGCGGCGGCGGCGGCGAAAAAAGCCTTCGTCACCACGCGCATCGGCGATCTCGGCCTGCTGCTCGGCATGGTCTGGCTCTACGCGCAAACCGGCACGCTGAATTTTTACGATCACGGCCACGGCTGCATGGAAGCGAGCGCGCTCGCCGGCATGGTTTCAAAAACCATTTGCGGCGGCATGATGATTTCCACCGCGATTGGTTTGCTCATTTTCCTTGGTGCCGTTGGCAAATCTGGCCAGGTGCCGCTGCATGTGTGGCTGCCGGACGCAATGGAAGGCCCGACGCCCGTCTCCGCTTTGATTCACGCGGCCACGATGGTGGCTGCCGGTGTGTTTCTCGTCGCCCGCGTTTATCCACTGATGGCGGCCGGAGCCGCTCCGGTAGAACACGGTGTCCCGGTGACAACGGCTCTCACGATTGTGACTTGGGTCGGCGCCGTCACCGCAATTTTCGCTGCGACCATCGCCGTCGCGCAAAACGACATCAAGCGCATCCTCGCTTACTCCACCGTTTCGCAGCTCGGCTACATGATGATGGGACTCGGCGTCGGTGGCGTGGCGGTCGGCATGTTCCATCTCATCACGCACGCGTTTTTCAAGGCGCTGCTGTTCCTCGGTTCCGGCTCTGTCATCCACGGCTGCCATGAGGAGCAGGACGTTCGCAAAATGGGCGGACTGAAAAAATATATGCCCGTCACGTTCGTGGTTTACGCGATTGGTATGCTGGCGCTCGCCGGTTTCCCGCTGTTCTTCTCCGGTTTCTGGAGTAAGGACGAAATTCTGCATCACGCGTCGCACTGGTCGGTGTCGCACGTGCCGTTTTATCTCGGCTGCACCGGCGCGCTGTTCACTGCGTTTTACATGACGCGACAAATGGGCTTGGTTTTCTTCGGCAAATATCGCGGTTACGAGGAATCCAGCCATTCCGCGCACGCTCATTCCTCTTCCGAATCTCACAGCCACGAGCCGCACGAAAGCCCCGCCGTCATGACCGTTCCCCTGATCATACTCGCGGGGTTCGCTATTTTGCTGGGCGTCATCGGCACGCCGGCTTGGCCGTGGTTTGATGCTTATCTGAACGGCGAACTCGCCGAGCTGCAAATCAAGTTCAGCAATCTCGCTGCCAGCGCCGGTTTGATGGGCGCATCCGCGTTGATCGTTTTGACCGGCATCACCGTTGGCTGGATGCTCTACGGCAAACGCCAGCGCAAGACGGCCGCGGAAAAAGATGTTTTGGAAGCCGCGCAGCCGGCGATTTACAAGCTGCTGGAGAATAAATATTTCATTGATGAACTTTACGAAGCCACGGTCATTCGCTTCAATGCCTTCGCCGCGTGGCTGTGCGATTTCGCAGACAAATGGATTTTTGGCGGCGCGGTTTTGCTCGTCAAATATCTCACGGTCGGCGCGTCTTGGCTCTATCGTCTGACCGATGAAAATGTCGTCAACGGCGGCTTCGACGCGGGCTGCGGCTCGATTCGCGGCGGCGGCGGCATCCTGTCGCGGCTGCATTCCGGCCGCGTGCAAACTTACCTCCGCATCATCGGCGTCGCGCTCGTCGCGCTGATCATTTTCCTGATTTGGGGGCGCAAAGCATGAATCACTGGTTAACCATTTTAACGCTCGTCCCGTTCATCGGCGGTATCGTCGTCGCCGGCCTTGGCGCCGAGCGCAAAACTCTCTCTCGCGGTCTCGCACTGGCCACTAGCTTCCTTGCGCTCGGCGGTGCGGTCTGCCTGTGGATGCATTTCAATGCCGCGTCCGGCGATTTGCAATTCGTGGAAAAAGCCGACTGGGTGCCCTCGCTCGGCATCCAATATTTCCTCGGCGTGGACGGCCTCGGCGCGCTGATGGTTTTGCTGACAGCGATTGTCACGCCGCTCGCGATTCTGGTTTCGGGAACTTTGTTTGCCGACGGAAAACAAAATAACTCTCATGTCTATTACGCGCTGGTGTTGTGGTTGCAGGCGGGTCTGTTTGGCACCTTCACCGCGTTGAACTTTTTTCATTGGTTCCTGTTCTGGGAACTCGGCCTGATTCCCGCATTTTTCCTCGTGAAACTCTGGGGAGGTCCCAAACGCGGCCCGGCGGCGACGCAATTCTTCATCTACACGATGGTCGGCAGCGTGGCATTGCTGTTGAGCTTTCTCGCCATCCGTTTCGCGACCGGCAGCTTTGATTTCATCGAACTTGCGGCGATGGCGAAAACCGGTGTGCTGACCAAGGCGCTCGAAGCGCATTTTGCCTGGAAGAGTGTCGGGATGATCATCTTCTTTGGCGCGTTCCTCGGCTTCGCGGTGAAAGTGCCGGTGATTCCGTTCCACACCTGGCTGCCGGCGGCGTATTCCGAAGCGCCCAGTCCGGTGACGATGTTGCTGACCGGCGTCATGTCCAAGATGGGCGTGTATGGTTTCCTGCGCATCCTGCTACCGATTTTTCCTGAACAAATCCGCGCCGTGCTGACGCCGCTGCTCTGGCTCGCGGTGGCGACCATTGTGCTGTCCGCCTGCGCCGCGTTTGCGCAAAAGGATATCAAGCGGATGCTGGCCTATTCCTCCATCAACCACCTCGGCTACTGTCTGCTGGCGATGTTCGCTGCGGCCAGCGCCGCCACGGCGGTAAATGCGCCGGAAATCCAAAAAGCCGCCGCGCTCGACGGCTGTCTGCTCCAGATGTTCAATCACGGTCTAACGGCGTCCGCGCTGTTCCTCTTTGTCGCGCTGATCGAAAAACGCAGCGGGGGTCTGCGCGGTCTGGAAGATTTCGGCGGCCTGCGCAAAGTGGTTCCGGTGTTCACTGGCCTGATGGGCATTGCGATTTTCTCGTCGCTCGGCTTGCCCGGCCTGAACGGTTTTGCCGGCGAATTCCTGATTTTTAAAGGCGTGTTCCCGCTCGCGCCGTGGGCGGCGGCGGTGGCAGTCATCGGCATTTTGGTCACGGCGATTTTCCTGCTGACGCTTATCCAGCGCGTGTTCTGCGGCCCGCTGAACGAGCGTTGGGCGAAGTTCCCCGACCTCACCACGGGCGAACGCTTGCTGGTAATCCCGAGTATCGCGTTGATGTTCATTCTCGGCATCTGGCCGCAGTTCATTCTGGGCGCGGTTGACGCGACCGTGATGAAACTGGTGCAACAACTCACTTTCTAACATGCTCGCCTGGACCATTTACATAACGTTTATCGGGGTGCTGGTGCTGATGCTCCTGCCGCGCGACAACGCGCGCGCCGCCCGCATCGTCGCCTTGCTCACGGCCATCGCTGGCTGCGTGGTGGCGTTTGTCGGTGCGATTCAACAATCCAATCCCGGCGAAGTCACCACGATTGTCAAAGCGGATTGGATTCCCGCCATCGGCGCAAATTACTATCTCGCGGCTGACGGAATTAGTCTCGTGCTGGTCGTCCTGACCGGACTGGCGGCAGTCAGCGGAATTTTGTTTTCCTGGAACATCGAGAAACGCACGAAGGAATTTTTCGCCTTCTATCTCGCGCTCATAGGCGGCGTGTATGGCGTTTTCTTGAGCTTCGATTTGCTGTTGTTGTTCGTGTTTTACGAACTGACCATCATCCCGAAATATTTCCTCATCGCGCGCTGGGGCAGCACGCGCAAAGAATATGGCGCGATGAAGCTGGCGCTGTATTCATTCGTCGGCAGCCATCTTGTGCTTATCGGATTGATCGCCGCGTGGGTCGTGGCGAAAGGCCAGCTCGGCCACGCGTCGCTGGATTTGATCGAGTTGTCAAAAGTTCATTTCTCCGCCGGCTTCCAGCATTGGGTGTTTCCGCTGGTGTTTATCGGGTTCGCAATTCTCGCGGGCATGTGGCCGTTTCATACTTGGGCGCCAACCGGCCATGTCGCCGCGCCGACCGCCGGTTCGATGTTGCTCGCCGGCGTGGTGATGAAGCTTGGCGCTTACGGCTGCCTGCGCGTGGCGATGGTGATGTTTCCCGAAGGCACACGCGAATGGCAGTGGGCCATCGCCGCGCTGGCCGTCGCTGGCATCGTGTATGGCGCGGGCGTGGCGCTCGTGCAGCGCGACTTCAAGTTTGTCATCGGCTATTCCAGCGTGAGCCACATGGGCTTTGTGCTACTCGGCCTCGCGACGCTCAACACCGTCGGCCTCGACGGCGCGGTGCTGCAAATGTTCTCGCACGGCATCATCGCCGGACTGCTGTTCGGCGTGGTCGGCCGCATGGTCTATGACCGCACGCACACGCGCGATTTCAACGATCTTGAAACGATGCAGCTTGGAAAACTGATTCCGTTCGCGGGCGTGACCTTTGTAATTGCCGGTGTCGCCTCGATGGGCTTGCCGGGCTTCAGCGGCTTCGTCGCGGAATTTCAAGTGCTGATGGGCGCGTGGGCGGTCTTCCCGAAACTGACGATTCTCTCCGGTGCCGGCATCCTCATCGGCGTGGCTTACACGCTGCGCGCGGTGCAAAAAGGCTTTTATTCCGACGCGCCGCCGCGGCCGGTTGACCACGATCATCCATTTGAACCGATCACAATTGCCGAGCGTTTCGGTGCGGTGATGCTCATTGGCGCGTCGCTCGTCATCGGAATTTTCCCCGGCCTGCTGATGAACTGGATTGAACCGTGCTTCAAATCGCCGCTGTTTGCGCGGCTGCTGAGCGGAGGTGCCCAATGAGCTACCTGCAACTGCTTCAACTAATCGCTCCGGAAACCATCGTGACCGTCACGATGCTCGTCGTGCTGGGCGCGGACTTGACCGTGTTGCGTGGTAAATCGCTCGCGGCGCGTTTCAACGGCGGCGCGTTAATTTCCATTCTCGGCTGCGTCTCTGCCGCACTGCTGGCATTTACGCGGCTCACCAACGCCAATCTCTTCAAGGGTTTGCTTGTCATAAGTCCGTCGTCTGATTTCGTGAAAGTCGCCATCCTCGCGCTGACGGTGTTCACCATCCTGATCTCCACGTCGGCCAGGTTCACGGATCATGTCGGCGAATATCTCTCGCTGATCCTGCTCGGCACCATCGGGCTGATGTTCCTCGTCAGCACCGAAGACTTGCTGATGATCTTTGTCTCGCTGGAATTCGCCAGCTTCTCGCTCTACATCCTCACGGCGTTCAACAAGCACAACGGGAAATCCGCCGAAGCCGCGCTGAAATACTTTCTGTTCGGTGGCATGTCGGCGGCGTTCATGCTTTTCGGTTTCAGCCTGCTTTACGGCATCGCCGGTTCGACCAATCTGCGCGACATCGCCGTGGCCATCGCCGGCAAGGGGTTTGATCCGCTGCTGCTCATCGCGCTGGTGACGACCGTCATCGGCTTCGGCTTCAAAATCGCCGCCGTGCCGTTCCATCTGTGGGCGCCGGATGCCTACGAAGGAGCACCCACGCCCAGCGCGGCGTTCATTGGTTCGGGTTCCAAGGTTGCGAGCTTCTACGTCCTTGCCAAAATCTTCACGCTCGGCTTCGTCGGCGCTGAAGGCAGCGCGGCGTATCACAATTTCCTGTCCGGCTGGACGCCGGTCATTGCCATCGTCGCCGCGCTCTCGATGGTGCTGGGCAATCTCACCGCCATCGTGCAAACCAGCGTCAAGCGCCTGCTCGCCTACTCGGCCATCGCGCATGCGGGTTACATGCTGCTCGGCGTGCTGACCAACACGCCGAGCAGCGCCAGTGCGATGATGTTTTACGTCATCACCTACGCGCTGACGACGATTGGCGCGTTCGGCGTGGTGATGGTGGTGGAAGATGCCACTGGCGGTGATGCGATTGTGAATTTCAACGGCTTGAGCAAGCGCGCGCCGGGGCTGGCGCTGTGCCTGATGGTTTTCCTGCTGTCGCTCGGCGGCATTCCGCCGTTGGCGGGCTTCATCGGTAAATTTTTCCTGTTCAGCGCCGTCGTCAGCGCGGGCGCGAATCTCGGCCTGCTGTGGCTGGTGATCCTCGCCATTGCGATGAGCGCGGTGTCGTTCTACTACTACCTGCGCGTGCTCAAAGCGGCTTACGTCGAGGACGCCGCTGCCGATGCACCGCCCATCAAGGTGCCGTTGCTGACGTTTTTAGCACTGGCATTGCTGGCGTTGCTGGTGATTTTGCTTGGCTGCGCGCCGGGCTTGCTCACGCAGTTTCTTTAGGCACGGATTCCACGGATTGATTCAATCTTCTGCCTCCGTGAAATTGGTGTAATCCGTGTCAAAAAATGGTTTTGTGAATCTGCCAAATCCGCGTAATCTCTCTGCACAATTTATGAGCAACATTCCCTCCGACCTCAAATACGCCAAGTCCCACGAATGGGTGCGCGTCAGCGGCGACACCGCCACCGTCGGCATCACCGACCACGCGCAGCATGAACTGACGGATATCGTCTTTGTGGAACTGCCTGTCGTGGGGCGGAAGGTCAAGGCTGGTGAAGCGTGCGCCGTGGTGGAATCCGTCAAGACCGCCAGCGACATCTATTCGCCCGTCAGCGGCGAAATCACCGCCGTCAACCCGACTGTGGTGGACAATCCCGCGCTGGTGAACACCGCGCCGGACAGCGACGGCTGGTTTTACAAAATCAAATTGAGCAACGCCGCAGAACTTGCTGCGCTCCTCTCGCCGGAGGATTATAAGAAGCAGATTGGCGGATAACGAATGAATCTCAGCATAAATACGCCCAGTGTTTGGGGTTTTATTAAGTTGGAAAAGTTTGAAGAAGCTTGCGTGCTTGCTGATTCTGAATTTAAGGAAAACGGCGATATTTTTCCTCTGCGAAATAAAATCTTCGCGCTTCTTCAATTAAATAAATTTGATGAGGTCATTCATCTTTCCAAACAACTCATCGGCTCGAATGATGGCAGCACAGATAGCGATTTTATTTTTCTCGGAGTTGCTCATTGGTTGAAAGGTCAGCGAGATTTGGCCGTGGAAGCATGGAAATCAGGACTTCATGCACAATACACAGATGCTGCCGGCGGTATTGAAGTTCCATTGCTGTTGTTGTTTGCAGCGGTGATAATCCAAGACAAAAAGTTTGAGAAGGAAGCGTTGAACCTGCTCAAGAAAGCCACCAAATCCAAACGCATGATAAACTGGCCTGGCCCGCTCGCTGATTATATGTTGGGCAAAATTTCAGAAGAGACTTTGAGATCAATGGTTGATGCTCAACCGATTCTCCATGAAAAGCAAACTTGCCAAGCAGTTTTTTTTATTGCGATTAACCGGTTTTTATCCGGCGACAAGAAAGCGTTTCAAGACGGCCTGACAGCTTGTGCCAAAAGTAATCCATATTGTTACACGCAGGCTGAATTGTATTTAGCGAAAGCTGAACTTGGAAAAATCGCAGCAGTTGTCAGCCAATGAAAATCCGCCTCTTCATCAAACCGTATTGTCCGTGGTGCCACAAGGCGCAGCACTGGCTTGACGAGCGCGGCATTCAATACGAGACGCTCAACGTGATTTCCGACAGCAAGGCCATGACGGAAATGGTCAATCTCTCTGGCCAGCGACTCGCGCCGGTGATTGAAGTGGACGGTAAAATCCTTGCTGATTTCGGGCCGGAGGAACTGTCGAATTTTTGGGAAAAGCTTTAGACACGAATTTCACGAATCTACACTAATTGTTTTCAAATTCTTGAAAATTGGTGTAATTCGTGTCTGGATTTAGATGACAACAACTGAATTGAAAATCCGCCCGCGCCTGCCGGAATGGCTGCGTATCAAGCTGCCGACTTCCGACAGCTTTGCGCAGACGCGCAATCTGCTGGGCGAACTCAAGCTGCACACTGTCTGCGAGAGCGCGCAGTGCCCGAACCATTGGGAATGCTGGGAAAAAGGCACGGCCACGTTCATGATCGCCGGCGACCGCTGCACGCGCGCCTGCAGCTTTTGCGCGGTCAGCACAGCCAAGCCGCTCGCGCTCGAAGCCGACGAACCGCTGCGCGTGGCCGAGGCGACGCGCCGGATGAAATTGCGGCACGTCGTCATCACCGCCGTGGCGCGCGACGACATCGCGGATGGTGGCGCGGAACATTTCCGGCAGACGATTGAGGCCGTTCGCAAATTGAATCCGAAAACCGTCATCGAAGTCTTGGTGCCCGATTTTCAGGACAGCGATGCCTCCATCGAAATGGTGCTCGCGGCGAACCCGAACATTTTCAATCACAATCTGGAAACGGTTCGCCGCCTGACGCCGGAGGTTCGTCATCGTGCGACTTATGACCGCTCGTTGAGCGTGCTGAAAAAAGTGAAGGATCGGCGCGGCTCAACCATGTTCACCAAGTCCGGCATGATGCTGGGGCTCGGTGAGCGCGAAGAAGAAGTTTTGCAGGCGATGCGGGACTTGCGCGCGGCGGGCTGCGACATCCTTACGCTGGGCCAATATTTGCAGCCGAATCTGAAACTGCTGCCGGTGCAGGAATTTGTTTCGCCCGAAAAATTTACGGAATATAAAGTGCGGGCCGAGGCAATGGGGTTTGTCCACGTCGCGAGTGGGCCGATGGTGCGCAGTTCCTATCACGCGGACGAGTTCAACGCGCCGTCAGCGGGCTGTTAACGGGCGGTGGAGCAACAGGTAAGCCGCCACGGCCAGGCAGATGAAGAAAATCACCAAACTGGCGGCGGTGATGAGGGTTTTCAGCGTTTGCGCCCGGGCGATGACCTTTGCGGTGCGTTGTTTCTCAGCCTCCCTAAAGCCGGCAAATTGATTTTCGAGCGCGGCGGCGATGGCATCCTCGCTCTTTAATTCCAGCGTGAGCCAGCGACCGGCGGAATTTTTCCATTCGTCCGGCAGGCGTTCCAAGGTTTCCCCAACCGCCGGCTGAAATCCCCAATTTTTCCAGAACGGCGAAGTTTCCTGTGTCCACACGCGGAAGACGCCGTGATTGGCGGCGAGCTTCTGGATGCGTTCCCAAAACAAGGTGCGCGCGGCATCCGCCACCGAAAAGTCTGCAAAATCCTCGGCGTAAAACCGCGCGTGCTGCCGGCAGATCTGCAGGCCGATGGCACCGGCGAAGATGCCGTTGGATTCGACCACTTGGAATTCCGTCAGCCGGGCCTCCAGTTCGTTGGCCGGCCATTGCGCGTTCGTCCACAGCCGTCGCAACGCGGGCAGGTCGTCCAAGGTGGCGCGGCGAAGACGAAGAGAAGCGGAATTCATCGGCTTCAAAAAAATTAAATCAGTCGTGCTCGATCTGGTCGGGCAGTTCGTTGCCGTCGCCCGCTTGCGGCGGAAAATGCGCGGCCAGCAATTCCCCGGCCTTCTGGATGCCGTGAATGATGCCGACGGTAAACTCCGACTTGATGAAATGGCCGGTCATTTCTGCCGCGACCGAACGCCAGAAGGCATCACCGCATTTTTGATGCACGCCCACATCGCCGAGGATCGCAAATTTGCGCGCAACCGGGGCGACGAAGATAAGCACACCGTTCCGGTGGTGGGTTTTGGTCATGCCCAGCCGGTCGAATTGTGTCTGCGCGGCGACAACCGGATCCTCAACTTTTTTATGGCTGACGAAAACACGGATTTCGCCGGAAGTCTTTTGTTCGGCCGTGCGGATGGCGGCAACGATGTCGTCGTGGCGCAACTGTTTGATAAAATCGCGGGGTTTCATATCACCAACTGCCTCCTGCGCCGCCGCCGCCGCTGCTGCCGCCACCGCCGGAAAAGCCACCACCGCTATCGCTGCTGCTCCAACTGTCACTACTGCTCCAACCGCTGGAAGAAAAGCTGCCGCCGCTGGCCCTCCAGCCGCGCCCGCCTTTCTTGCCAGCGGCGATGCTGATGCCGATGAACAGGATGAAGAAGCCAAAAATGACGCTGGTGGCGATGGTGGGGGTGTAGTCGCCAAAGAGGGAGAGGTCGCTGCTGGGCCGACCGAGCATTTCCAGATTGCCAGGACCGGCGGCAGTCTGTCCGGTGCCCTTGTATTCGCCTTTCGTCGCGGCCAGGATGGCGTTCACACCGGCGGTCAGTCCGGCATTGAAATCACCAGCCTTGAAATGCGGCGTGATTTCGTCGGCGATGATGCGTTTGCAAAGGGCGTCCGGCAGGGCGCCTTCGAGACCGTAGCCGGTGTTCAGGAACATTTTCCGGTTCTGGATGAAGACGAACAGCACCGCGCCGTTGTTTTTGTTTTTCTGGCCGACATGCCACGAGTTAAAGACGCGAACGGTGTAGTCTTCAATCGAGGAATCGCTCTGCATCTTCGGAAAAATGGCGACGACGATCTGGCTGGAGGTGTCGCGCTCGAACTGCTCCAAGCGCCGGTCGAGTTGCGTGGCGGTGGCTGGCGAGATCACGCCGGTGTAATCATTGAAATAATGCGCCGGCGGCGGCGGAATGACCTCGGCGGCGAACGCGGTCAGGCAAAACAGTGCGAGCAGCCAGGCGAAAACTGTTTTTATGCGCGTCATTTTTTATTGAAGTCAAACTGCACTGCCGGAGGCTGCTCTGCGCCCGTGGACGCGGTGAAATAAGGTTTCTCGGTGAAGCCAAAGCTGGCCGCGTAGAATACCTCCGGGAAAGACTTGATGGCAGTGTTGTAGTCCTGCACGGCCTTGTTGAAATTACCGCGTTCAACACTGATGCGATTCTCCGTGCCTTCAAGTTGCGCCTGCAAATCCCGGAAATTGGCGCTGGCCTTCAAATCGGGATAACGCTCGGAAACCACCAGCAGACGGGAAAGCGCGGAGGACAGCGCACCTTGCGCTTTTTCGAAGGCCGCCAGCTTCGCCGGGTCGGTCGGGGCGCTGTTCGGGTCGATTTTCATCTGGCCGACGGAGGCGCGAGCGGCGGTGATCTCGGTGAGCGTGGACTTCTCAAAATTGGCCGCGCCGGATACGGTCGCCACCAGATTGGGGATCAGATCCGCACGCCGTTGATAGACGTTTTGCACTTGCGCCCAACCGCTGTTGACGCCTTGCGACAGCTTGACGAGGTGGTTGTAGCTGGCGCCGGTGACGGCCACGATGATCAGCAGGAAAACCGCCAGAACGGAAAGCACGGCACCGATGATGACAATCTTTTTCATAAGGTGGGCCAAGCCTATGCCTGCAAAAAAAGGGAAGCAATTACAAAACAGGACGGAATTTGGAATCGACGGCGCAAAGAATGATTTGCATTTTTTCCGACCTGTGCAATTTTGCGCGGACATAAAATTATGAGCCAACCAAAACAACTTCTCGACGCCCTGCAATGGCGCTACGCTACCAAAATCTTTGACGCCACCAAAAAAATCCCCGCCGACATTTGGAGCGCCCTGGAAAAGACCTTGGTGTTGACGCCGACGAGCTACGGCTTGCAGCCGTATCATTTTCTCATCGTGCAGGACGCCGCCAAGCGCGCCGCCTTGCTGCCGCATTCGTGGGGGCAGAAGCAGGTCGTGGATTGTTCGCATTTCATCGTGTTCACGGCGCGGACGGAAATGAAGGAGGCGGATGTTGACCGGTTTATCCGCCGTTCCGCCGAGGTGCGCGGCATTCCGGCGGAATCGCTGGCGGCTTATCGCGGCATGATGCTGGGCGACGTGGTCAACGGCCCGCGCGGAAAGGCCGCGCATGAATGGGCGGCGCGGCAGTGTTACATCGCGCTGGGCAACCTGATGACCGCCGCCGCCGTGCTCGGCGTGGATGCCTGTCCGATGGAAGGGTTGGTGCCGGCGGAATATGACAAGATTCTGGAACTTGCTGGCACCGGCTACAAGACGGTGGTGGCGCTGGCGCTGGGTTATCGTGGAGCGGGTGACAAATACGCGGGTCTGGCCAAGGTGCGTTACACGCCGGCGGATTTGATTAAAGTCATCTGAGGGATCTCACTTGCAAAACTTCTGGCATGCATCCGGTGCCAGAAGTTTTGTTTTTTTAATTGGATTAAAAATGCCAGATTGCTAATGTATGGCATGTTCAAAAAACTCTTTATTCCTTCCGAAGATTCGGATTTGACCAGCATGGCGCTGCTCGTCGCGCGGCTGTGGTTCGGGCTGGCGATGTTGTTCAATCACGGACTCGACAAATTGGCGCATTTCAAGGACATCGTCGGCACTTTTCCTGATCCATTGGGATTGGGGCAGGAAGCCAGCCTCGTGCTGGTGGTCTGTGCGGAGGTGCTGGGTGCGCTGCTGCTGACAGTGGGCTTGTTCACACGGATTGCGGCGGCGGTGCTGGTCATTGACATGTTCGTTGCCTTCCTCATGGTGCATAAAGTGGCTTTGAGCGGTCAGACCAGCGGCGAACTGGCGTTTCTCTATCTGGCCGGTTACGTCATCCTGGTGATCGCCGGCGGCGGCTTGTTCTCGCTGGATACCGTGGCTTTTGCCAAATCCGCCCGCAGCCGGATCCAGCAAAGCAGCTGATGGATTAGTGGATTCCGTTTTCCAACTTTTCTAATGTAGCGCCGGCTCTCTGCCGGTTTATAATAGAATCGAATTGCGTCACACGCAAAAGATTCTAGAATAGCCGCCTATGAATTTGGATGCGCTTTATTCCGAACTGTCCCTCAAAACCAAGGCCAAAGTCGCGCTGATCGTCCTCGACGGTCTCGGTGATATCGCCACGAAGGAGCAAAATTATCTTACGCCGCTCGAGGCTGCACACACGCCGAACCTCGACAAACTGGCAAAGGATTCCGCGCAGGGCCGGATGATTCCGGTTGCGCCCGGCATCACGCCCGGCAGCGGTCCCGGCCATCTTGGTCTATTCGGCTACGACCCGCTGGAATTTCAGGTGGGTCGTGGCGTCATCGAGGCGCTCGGTCTGGGTGTGGAACTCAAGGCAGGCGATGTCTGCGCCCGCGCGAATTTCGCCACGCTTGACGCGAAGGGCATTGTCACCGACCGCCGCGCCGGCCGTATCCCGACCGAGACCTGCGAAAAACTAGTGGCACTGCTTTCCGCCAAGATCAAGAAAATCGGCGACACGCAGGTCATCATTAAGGCCGGCAAGGAGCACCGCTTCGTCGTCGTGTTTCGCGGCAAAGGCTTGGAAGGCCCGCTGACCGATGCTGATCCGAACCGCGAAGGTTTTGCCATTCCCGCCGTGAAACCGCGCGATGCGAAAAATTTGAAGCAGAAGAAAATGGCGAAACTCATCGCCGATTTCTACAAGCTCGCGCTGCCGGTCATCGCCAAGCAGAAGCCGGCGAATGGCTTCCTCATGCGTGGCATCGCGCATCAGCCCGACATCCCGCTTTTTGCCAGCCGCTATCTGCTTAAGCCCGCTTGCCTAGCGGTGTATCCGATGTATAAAGGCCTGGCACAACTTGTCGGCATGACCAAGCTCGAAGGTCCGCAGACCATTGCCGAGCAGTTCGAGCGCTACGTCGCCGAATACGACAACTACGATTTCTTTTTCATCCATTACAAATACACCGACAAATACGGTGAAGACGGCAATTTCGCCGCGAAGAAAAAAGCGATTGAAGATTTTGACGCCGCGCTGCCGATTCTGCTCAAGAAGAAGCCGGACGTCATCGCCATCACCGGCGACCATTCGACGCCGTGCGCGTTGAAGGGGCACTCGTGGCATCCGCAGCCGGTGCTGTTGCATTCGGCGGCCAGCGGTTCGGACAAGCTGGATCGCTTCACCGACACCGGCGCAAACAACGGTTCGCTCGGCGTGTTTCCTGCGAAATTCCTCATCCGCCTGATGCAGGCGAACGCGAAGATGTTCGATAAATTTGGCGCATAAACTTTACGAGAGCAGGGCGGGTTGCAGAAATGTAACCCGCCTTTTTCGTTTTTATAATTGCCAATCCCCGCCGACAGTCGGCACTCTGAACGAACATGAACTTGCCCAACAAACTTACCGTTTCCCGGTTCGGGTTGACGGTGCTTTTTTTGTGGGCGCTGTTCTCGCCGTTCAAATACAACGACACCCTGGCGCTGTTCTTCTTCTGTCTGGCCGGCGTGACGGATTTTCTCGATGGTCGCATCGCGCGTTCGCGGAATCTGATTACCAGCTTTGGCATCCTGATGGATCCGCTGGCGGACAAGATCATGGTCTGTTCGGCGTTCATTGCGTTCGTGGAAAGCACGCACTTGAATCCCGCCGCGCCGGTGAAGGTAGCCGCGTGGATGGTCATAATCATTGTAGCGCGCGAACTGGCCATCACGGGGTTGCGTCTGCTGGCGGCGTCGAAGAATGTCGTGCTGGCGGCGGAACGGTTCGGCAAGCACAAGACCATCTCGCAGATCGTCTGCGTCATCGCGTTGCTGGTGGTGGACGCCTATCGGGAATGGCCGGTGCTGCTGAAAAATTTCTTTGCGCCGTGGACGCCGGTGTTCGCGGAGGTGATGTTGTGGCTGACGGTTGCGTTGACGCTGGCGTCGGGATTGATTTATCTCTGGCGCAATCGCGGGCTGTATCTCGACGAAGTCTGACCGCAAATTATTTCTTCGGCAGTGGCAGTGTGTCGCCGGCTCCGGCGGGCTGGTAAATGGCGGGCGGCAGATTTTTCAGCGGGTCGCTTTTCTGGTGATGCCGCCAAGCCCAGACGGACACGCCGATGATAAAGGCAAGGCCAACCAGGACAATGCCGGCAAATCCCAGCTTCCAGTTCACCTTTGCCACCAGCAGCGCAAAATCGTCCAGGAAAGTCTTTTTGGCCTCGCCGAGCGGCGGCGGCTCGCTGAAATTTTTCGTGCGGCCCAATTCGGTGTCCAGTATGGCCAGCAGCGCCGCCACGTCGAGTTTGAGGGAACCGGCGTAGTTTCGGACCGAGCCACGGATGTAAATCGGCGCGGAAAAGACGTCGAAGTTTCCCTCCTCCAAGGCGCGGATATGGTCGGTGCGGATTTTGGTCATGTCCGCGACCTGTTCGACGGAAAGCTTTCTGGCCTCGCGGGCAGAGCGGAGTTGTTCGGCGACCGTTGACATTCCTTCTTATTTAGCGGGTTTAATACTCGCTTGGCAATCTTGGAAATCAACTAAACGGCTGATTGCCCGCCGCCGTCGGCCCCGCCGCCATCGAGATCGATCAGGATTTCGCGCGGCTCGGCGCCTTGGCTCGGGCCAACAATGCCGCGGCCTTCGAGTTCGTCCATGATGCGCGCGGCGCGGGTGTAGCCGAGTCGCAAACGTCTTTGCAAAAGGGAAACACTCGCCTTCTGTTCACTGCGGATGACCTCGATGCATTGCTGGATGAGTTCCTCGTCCTCGTCCGTGCCGCTCTCGATGTCCGTGTTCGCGCTCGGCTTGGAAAGCTGCTGGTGGATTTCCATTTCGTAGCTCGGCTTGCCCTGCTTGGCGATGAAATTGACAATGTCTTCGAGTTCCTTGTCGGTGATGAGGGCGCCCTGCGCGCGCTTGAGGTTCGCCGAACCGGGTGGCAGATAAAGCATGTCGCCCTTGCCGAGCAATTTGTCCGCGCCCATCGCGTCGAGAATCGTCCGCGAGTCCACGCGGCTTGCGACCTGGAACGCGATGCGTGCCGGAATGTTCGCCTTGATGACGCCGGTGATGACGTCCACGCTCGGCCGCTGCGTGGCGACGATGCAATGGATGCCCGCCGCCCGCGCCATCTGTGTGATGCGCGCGATGGCCATTTCCACATCTGCTGGCGCGACCAGCATGAGGTCGGCCAATTCGTCAATGATGACGACGATGTAGGAAAGTTTTTCGGGAATGATGATGTCTTCCTCGCGCGGCACGACGATCTCCTCATCCACCTCCACCGCGAAACCGCCCGCGCCCGCCTCGACTTTTTCCTTCTTGGCGGAGAGCGGCAGTTCCAATTCCTGTTCCGGCAGCGGCTTGTTTTTGGGCCGTTCGTTGAATGACTTCACGTTGCGCACGCCGACGCGGGCAAAAATCTTGTAGCGCTTCTCCATCTCGTTCACCACCCAGCGCAGCGCGAGCAAAACCTTTTTCGGGTCAGTGACGACCGGCACGACGAGATGCGGCAGCGCGTTGTATTGCTGCAGCTCGACGACCTTTGGGTCAATCATCACGAAGCGCAATTGGTCGGGCGAGAACCGGTAGAGCAGCGACGCGATGATGGAATTGATGCAGACGGATTTGCCGGATCCGGTGCTGCCGGCGATGAGCATGTGCGGCATTTCCGCGAGGTCGGCGACGATGGGATGACCGTAAACGTCCTTGCCCAGCGCGATGGGAATGCGCGCCTTGCTGTTGCGCCATTCGTCGGACTCAAACAAATCGCGCATGATGACTTTCGTCTTGATGAGGTTCGGCACCTCGATGCCGACGGATGATTTTCCCGGCACCGGCGCGAGAATGTGGATGCGTTCCGCCTTGAGCGCGGCGGCGAGGTTGTTGGAAAGGTTTTGAATCTTCTCCAGCTTCACCCCCGGCGCGGGATGCAATTCGTAGCGCGTGATGGTCGGGCCCTTCGTGATGTCGCCAAGCGAAACTTCGATGTCAAATTGCGCGAGAGTCTGCTGCATCAGCCGTGCGTTGGCCATCAACTCTTCCTTGGACTCGGTCGGCTTGACCGTCATGTCCGGGTGCTGGAGAAATTCCATCGGCGGCAACTGGTAGTTGCCAATCATTGGCACCGAGGCGACGGTCATCGGCTTCGGTTTTTTCGGTGCGGGCTTCGGACGCGGCGTGGGTGCGGGCGGCGTGGAACCGTCAGCAATCGTAATGACCGGCTCCACCACCGGCGCGGCGGGTTTTTCCACCGGCTTCTCGGCAACGGGGGCTTCGACTTTTTCGGCGAGCGCGGGTTCGGGCTTGGATTCTTCCGCCGGTTTCTCGGCGGGTTTCGCGTCGGATTTGCGGCCAAGAATTTCCTCGGTGCTCGCGGGCCGGATTTCGCTGGCCGGAATGATTTCGGCGGCCACCAGCGGTTCGTCTGCTGGCGCGATTTCCTTCGGCGCTTCGGGCAAAGTCGTCTTGCGGACGCGCGGGCCTTTGGCCTGCGGATAGCTCAAGTCGCGCACGGTCGGCTCCGGCACCGGCAAACCGTCGGCACCGAGGCCGCTGGAAATTTTTTCCGGCTTGTCCACGCGGCCAAGTTCTTCTTCGAGCTTGCGCTTCTGTTTCTGCAGTTCATCCGCCCGCTTGTCCAAAATAATTTCCTCGGCGGATTTGCTTAATTCATTTTCCGGCGCTGTCTTTTCTTTCTGCGTTAGCGCGCGGATCCAGTAGCCAAGTTGGAAATTCGTAAGGAAGAGCAGGGCGATGAGGCCGAGTGCGGCATAGACGATCGTCGCGCCCAGCCGGCCTAGCAGGCAGAAGCCGTAGTCGTATTGCGAGAGCCGGCCATACGACAGGTAGCCCAGCCAGCCGCCGGCGAAGTGGGAATTGATCTGGATACGCCAGTCATTGATGAGGTCAATGCGACCAGCTAGATGCAACAGGCCGGTGAGCGCGATGAACAGCACTGTTGTCCATAGCAGGCACCAGCGAATCCGGGCGCGCAGGTAACTGAGGAAGTTCAGCAGATACGCCACGCCGAACGCCGCAGAAATCCACGGCAACAGATACGCGCCGATGCCAAAAGCGAGAAATGTGAACCAGGCCAGATATGCGCCGATGCTGCCGATCCAATTGTGGATTTCCTTGTTCGGCGGGACGCGCACGGACGAAAGGTCGTAGCGGTCAAAGGAGAGTTGCGCCACAAGCAGCAGCAGTGCCAGCGCCAGCAGCGCGATGCCAATGACATCGTTGAAGCCGTTCTTGCCATTCTTGGGATTGGAATCGTCGTCCGACTTTCTTGCCATGCCGGCAGCGTAACAATTCAGCGCATGGGTTCAAAGTTGAAACTGACCATTCCGTCACTGCTGGCTTTGGGCTTGCCATTTTGCTGCCGGCTTGCCAACCTCATCGCCCCTTCGGTTGCGCGGTTAGCTCAGTGGTAGAGCATCACCTTGACACGGTGGGGGTCGGAGGTTCGAAACCTCCACCGCGCACCACTTATTTCCTCTTTTAGCTTGGCCAATCCGAGTGGCGATTATTTCCGGGCGTGAGCAAAAAACGCCAAATATCCTGCCGGCAAACATTGTTCAAAAAAAACAGTTTACATAAAACCATTGTGGATAAAGGGGATTTCATTTTCTGACTCGTTCAGGTTCCCGGTTGGCATCGCCGTTGCTAAAGCAGCATGAGCCAATGCGTAGTTGGCCGGACGAGCACATTAACAAACCATTAAAAAATGAAAAAAATCGAAGCAATCATCAAACCGTTCAAACTCGAAGAGGTCAAGGATGCCCTCTCCGAGATTGGCATCGAAGGCATGACCGTCAGCGAGGTCAAGGGATTCGGCCGTCAGAAGGGCCACACCGAAATCTACCGCGGCAGTGAATATACCGTGGACTTCCTGCCCAAGATCAAAATTGAGCTGGTGCTGGCCGACGGCCAGAAAGATGCGGCCATCGCCGCCATCGTGAAGGCGGCCAAGACCGGCAAGATCGGCGACGGCAAGGTGTTCGTCTCCACCGTGGAGGAATCTGTCCGCATCCGCACCGAAGAAAAAGGTGACTCGGCTCTCTAATAAAAAACCTCAACGAACTACTAGATAATAAAATGAAAAAATATTTCCTTACACTTGCTTTGATTGCGGGCGCTACCTTCGGTTCGCTTTCGCTCCGCGCCGATGGCACGAATGCGGCGGCACCGGCTGCTGCCGCTCCTGTTGCAACTCCGGCTTCCACTAATCTGCCGGCGGCTTCCGTTGATCAACGTCTGTCGGTGGTTGAGGCTTACATCGCCAATACCGACCCGACCGCCGCGCTGAAGGATACCAACGGCAATCTCACCGTTACCGCGCCGACGACCATCGGCAATCCCGGCCCCGGCCACAATGCTTGGTTGCTCACCAGCACGGCGTTCGTGCTGTTCATGACGCTGCCCGGTCTGGCGTTGTTCTACGGCGGCATGGTGCGCAAGAAAAACGTGCTGTCCGTCCTCGCGCAATGCTTCCTGATCACCGGCCTCGTGACCATCCTCTGGGTGTTTGTGGGTTACGGCATGATCTTCGGCGGCACCGGCGCATCGGCCAAGGAAGACGTGATTGCCGGCTGGGTCGGCAGTCCGACCATTGACTGGATGTTGAAAGGCGTCACCTCGGCACCGAACACCAACTACTCCTACTGGGTATCAGAGAACGTGTTCGCCATGTTCCAGTTGATGTTCGCCATCATCACCCCGGCGCTGATTATCGGCGCGATTGCGGAGCGCATGAAGTTCAAGGCCATCCTGGTGTTCATGACCTTGTGGATGTTCATCGTTTACTTCACGCAGGGCCACGCGGTCTGGGGCATCAACGGCATCATGAACGGTGTCTGGAACGCGAATGCCAAGATCAAGGCGATTGACTTCGCCGGCGGAACGGTGGTGCACATGACGTCCGGTTACTCGGCGTTGGTGCTCTGCTTGATTCTCGGCAAGCGCAAAGGTTTCGGCAAAGAAAACTTCGCGCCGCACAGCCTCGTGTTGACCTACATCGGCACCGGCATGCTCTGGGTCGGCTGGTATGGTTTCAACTCGGGTTCAGCGGTCGCCGCTGACGTGGTCGCGGCCAACGCCTTCACCACCACGACCATCGCCACCGCGATTGCATCCTTCGTCTGGCCGATGTGGGAGTGGATCGTCAAGGGCAAGCCGAGCGTGCTGGGTTTCTGCTCCGGTGCGGTTGCCGGTCTGGTCGTCATCACACCTGCTTGCGGTTTTGTTACAAGCACAGGCTCGATCTACATTGGTCTCGCGGCTGGCACGATTTGCTGGTTCATGTGCTACAAGGTCAAGGCCTGGCTGGGTTATGACGACGCCTTGGATACCTTCGGTGTCCACGCCATCGGCGGCACCACCGGTGCCATCATGACCGGCATGCTGGCCCGCAACGCGGCGAACGGCAACCTCGCGACGAACCTCAAGGCTTACGTCACTGACAGCTGGTTCCAACCGCTCGTGAAGGAACAATTGAAGGCGGTCGTGATCACCATCGTGTTGAGCGTGGTGGCCACCGTGGTCATCGCCTACATCACGAAGTTGCTCGTGGGTCTCCGCCCGACGGAAGAAGTCGAAGTCACCGGCCTCGACGAATCCGAACACGGCGAACTCGGCTACCACGGCTGATTTTAGAGTCCAAGGAGGGACTGGGGAACACACGGCTGGCAACGCAAGTTGCCAGCCGTTTTTCTTTTCAGATTAAACAACTTTAATGACCAGCGCCGTGGTGTTGTCCCGACCGTCGTTTTTGACCGCGTTTTCCACGAGCGCTTTCGCCGGATTGAAATCTTTGCCCTTTGTCCGCAACAGATCCACGATTTGATGGCCGTAAAGTCCTTCCGTTAAGCCGTCCGAGCAAATCAAAAACACGTCGCCACGGGCGCATTTCACCGCTCCGGTTTGCGGATTTACAAATTGATTTTCGCCGCCGAGCGCCTTTTGGAGCACATTCCGGCGCGGATGCGTGCGCGCTTCGTAGTCCTTGATTATTCCATTCCGCAGGAGCCAGGCGACGTGGGTGTCGTCCTGCGTTAGCTGGATCAATTCACTTTTGCCCTTCGCCAATTGATAAATCCGCGTGTCGCCGACATGGCCGAAATACACCCAGCCGGGTGTGAACCACGCGAGGCTCATCGTCGTCTGCATCCCGTGACACTCGTCATAGCAGCTTCCGAGATAGGCCAGCGCGCGATGAACCTGCTCGTAAAGTTCGGCCAGCACATCGGCAAAGCTGGCGTTCACGCCGCGTTTGGCTTGGTTGAAAGAGCGGGGGAGCAGGGTGGTGATTTTTTCCACGGCGATGTTGCTGGCGAACTCTCCGGCCTTCGCGCCGCCCATGCCGTCGCACACGGCGAAGGTGAAATCATGCGCCGCCAGCGAAGCTTCACCAAATTTGCCGAGCCGGTGGACTTCCTGTGCGTCGAAGCGGAGGCCGAGGAACGAGTCCTCGTTGTTCTTGCGCACACGGCCGACATCCGTCCAGCCGAACCATTGCAGTTCGTCGGCGCGGGCGGCGGTTTTTGGAGTCCCTTGAGATTTGGCTTTCATGTTTTCGTGGGCTGGTTAGGCAAGAGGGTGGCGAACTCGAAATCAATTACGCAGAAGCGGCCGTCGGCAAAGCGGTAGGTCACGTTGCGCACATCCGGGTCGTCGTGGCGCACGCCGAATTTTTCCAGTTCGGCGAAGATTTCCGCCCGGCGCTTTTCGTCGAGCTGCTCCACGCGGGTGCCGCAGTTGGTGGTGATGATGCGGAGTTGGTCGCGGTCGGCTTCGAGCAGGCGCGGGACGAACGGACAGCCGCGTTCCTTGAGGTGACGCAGCACGCGCACCTCGTTGTCGAAGCGCTCCGCCGCCTTCGGGCCGTGGTAAGCCTTGAAGACGCGCCCGTCGAAGCTCAAGTGCACCGTCGCGCGCAATGTGTCCTTCACCTTCAGCATCGCTGCCCGACTATCGCCCATTCTGGTGCCGCTGCCAAGTCCGGCGCGATTTGGCCAGCTCGGCTAAATTTCGCCAGCGGCATCCGGTCGTCGGCAACACGGTTCCCGCCGATGAAAATGATTTTTCCCGCATGAAATCAATTTGTCTCAGTAGTTGCCGCAAAATTCTTGCGATGTGGCACCCGCTTTGCTAATCATTTCCCCACACAGGTTCAGCCCGCGTTTCTGATGGACGCGGGTCGGTTGAACCGTTCCTCACTGACAACAACAAAATCAAGCACATGGCCAAATACATACTGGAATACCTCTGGCTGGACGGTTATGAACCCGTCGCCAACCTCCGCGGTAAAACACAAGTCAAAGAATTCAAGAGCTTCCCGAAACTCGAAGAACTCCCGTGGTGGGGCTTCGACGGCAGCTCGACCCGCCAGGCCGAAGGCCGCAGTTCCGACTGCATGCTCAAGCCCGTCGCGGTTTATCCTGATGTCGCCCGCGGTGCCAACTGCGCGATTGTCATGTGCGAAGTCTACATGCCAGACAAGAAGACGCCGCATCCGAGCAATGGTCGCGCGACCATTCCCGACGATCCCGGCGCCTGGTTCGGTTTCGAACAGGAATATTTCCTCTACAAGAACGGTCGTCCGCTCGGCTTCCCCGAAGGCGGCAGCAATTTCCCCTATCCGCAGGGGCTTTACTACACCGGTGTCGGCTATGATTCCGTCGGCTGCATCGCCCGCGAAATCGTGGACACGCACCTCAACCTCTGTCTCGCCGCCGGCATAAACCACGAAGGCATCAACGCCGAAGTGGCCAAGGGCCAGTGGGAATTCCAGATCTTCGGCAAGGGCTCCAAGAACGCCGCTGATCAGGTTTGGGTTGCCCGCTACCTGCTCATGCGCCTCTGCGAAAAATACGGCGTGGACGTTAACTTCCATTGCAAACCGCTCGGCAAAGATGTGGACTGGAACGGTTCCGGTATGCACTCCAACTTCTCCACCACCTATATGCGCGAAGTCGGCGGCAAGGAATACTTCGAAGCCCTCATGGCGGCGTTCGACAAATACAAGAACGAACACATCGCCGTGTATGGACCGGACAATCATCTGCGCCTCACCGGCCTGCATGAGACCCAGTCCATCGACAAGTTCAACTACGGCATCGCCAACCGCGGCGCCTCCGTGCGCGTGCCGCACAGCTTCGTGGACAACGGCTACAAGGGCTACCTCGAAGACCGCCGGCCGAACTCCCAGGGCGACCCCTACAAGATCGCGGGACGCATCCTGCAGACCATCAACACCGTCCCGACCAAGGGCGGCAAGAAGAAATAATTTAGCCAGCCGCTAAAAACCAGAACGGCGCGGACTGAAAAGTTCGCGCCGTTTTTCTTTGGTAATAACTATTCTACCTTTGCAGCCTATCTAGGTTATAGGTCGATGCTTTTAACAATAATCAACAATGAATTCTCTTAAAACCGTCCACAAATGTCAAAAACACCATCAATCCTAAAGTTAGAACTATCATGGAAATAATCAAGACGCCTAAAAAAATGGCGCAAGATAGTAAAATCAACGAAACGGTTCGCGCCACTCCAGTTATCTTTTGATGCCAGCAACTGCGATAAAGAATAAAAAATGTCGCTGATATTGGAATGACTGCATATAACAGAAAAAAGAGAGTCCAACCGACGGCCAGCTGACTTGCGATGGGTCTAGCTATCCAATTACATAAAAATAAACATGCGGCGCAGGCAAAGGATGAGAAAGTGATCGGCGACTCTATTTTTGCAAAAAGGTTTTCAAGCTTGATAGAGCGATGTCGCCGTAGCAATACAGCGTATCGCTTAAAAGCATATTTCATATCAATGCATAGACATCGCGACACCGATTTTTGTTAAAAATCAAATGGCGACCAAGCGCCTCACGGTAACGACGGCAAACTTACTTCAACTGCTCCGCAATCTGTTCGCCCAGCGCCGCCGCTTCCGCAATCAGTTTTTTGCCTTCGCCACGTTTCACCGTTTCGTCGCGGAAGGAAATCGCCTTGAGCGCAATCTTGTCGCCGGCAATCTCCGCGTGCGCACCGACGGGGCTTTGGCAGCCGCCGCCCATGCCCCGCAAAAACGCGCGCTCCGCTGTCACCGCGTGGAAGGTGTTGAAATGGTTCAGACGCTCGACAATCTTCGCGATACGCTCGTCGTCTGCGCGGATCTCGATACCAATGGCGCCCTGGCCGACGCACGGCAGCATTTCGTCGAGACTCAGCACCGTCGCGAGCAAACCGTCCGGCACGGCGTCGCCTTTGATGGTGCCGTCGGCGTTGATGTCGAAATTCAGACGCTTCATGCCCGCGAGCGCGAGGATCGTCGCGTCCAGTTCGCCGCGTTCGGCGACTTTCTGCATCCGCGTGGCCACGTTGCCGCGAATCTCCACAATCTTCAAATCCGGCCGCACCGCGAGCAGCGACTGCTTCCGCCGCGTGCTGCTCGTGGCGATGGTTGCGCCTTTCGGAAAATCCTTTAGCGCCATGTGCGGCTTGAACCCGCGCAACTCGCTTTGCCCCGGCGACCAATCAGCGGAATCTTTTGCCGTCTCCTTTTGTTTCTTGAGAAACGCCGCGTCGCGGTAAATCAAAACATCGCGCACATCCTCGCGTTTCGGCGTGGCGGCGAGAATCAAACCGGCGGGCAGGTCGGTCGGCAAATCTTTCAGGCTGTGGACGGCGAGGTCGGCCTGGCCTTTGATGAGCGCGACTTCGAGTTCCTTCGTGAACAGACCTTTCGGCAGTGACTCGGCCTGGTCGCCTTTCTTGGCCATCGAAGCCTTTTGCAACTTGTCGCCAGTGGTCTTGATGATTTTCAGCTCGAAGCGCAGCTTGGGAAACGCGGCGCGGCACATCGCCGCGATCATGTTGGACTGCGCCAGCGCCAGCGCGCTGCCCCGGGTGCAGATGACGATCGGTTTTTCAGGCATAAAATCTCGCCACAGATTTTCACAGAAGCCCGCCGTTGAAAAGCAAACAAAGCGGTCATCCGCCGGAATTCCGCTTGAATCGCGCGCCGATGCGGGTAGCTTGCGCCGGTATGCGTTGGACCAACTTTGTCTTTCTGTTTCTCGCCGGCGGGCTGGCCGGTTGCGGCACCATGAAAAAACTTCATTTCGGCGGCGGCGCGGACCGGCTGGCAGCCTTTCAGGCGCGGGCGGCAAAATTCAATGCCGTGGTCACGCTGCCGGTGTTCGAGACGACGACGAATGAGGTCGCCGCCACCGTTGCCCAAGCCATCGCCGACGGGAACGCCACACTCGACAGCGTCGGCCAGCTCCGCGCCAGCGAGGTGAATTTCCGCAATACCTTTGTGGCGCTGGATGATCTGAATTTCCAGATCGGCCGCGTCTCCGACCGGCTCGGTCTCATCGAGCAGACCAGCACCAACGCCGCCGTGCGGGATGCCGCCACCGACGCGATGAAGCGGCTCTCCGAATGGGCCGTGGGCATTGACTACCGCGAGGATGTCTATCGCGCGCTGAAAGATTTTGTCGCCACGCAGTCGCAACTGGAGGGCGAGGACAAGAAATTGTTCGACGACACGCTGCGCGATTATCGCCGCGCCGGGCTGGAACTGCCGAAGGCGCAACGCGACGAGGTGGAAAAGTTGCGCAAGGAGCTGACCGCGCTGGAAACGGATTTTGAGAACAACGTCACCAAGGCGCACGCGGAACTGAAGTTCACCAAGGCGGAACTTGCCGGCGTGCCGGAGGATTTTCTGGCGCAAAAGGGCATCAAGACCGGTGCCGACGAATATACGCTCAAGCCGAACATCACGTTTCACTACCTCATGGTCGAGGATAACGCGAAAGTGGAGGCGACGCGCCGGAGCATGATGACGGCGCAGTGCAATCTCGCGCGCACGGCAAACATCCCGCTGCTCCAGAAAATCCTCGTTTTGCGCGACGACATCGCCACGAAACTCGGCTACAAAAATTACGCCGACTACGCCACCGAGACGCGCATGGTGAAGAACGGCACAGCGGCGATTGATTTTCTCACCAGCCTCAAGAATGGTTTGCAGCCGAAGTTGGACAAGGAGTCGGCGGAGTTTCGTGCGTTGAAAACCGCCGAGACCGGCGAGGCCAGCGCCGTCATCAATTCCTGGGACTGGCGCTATTTCGCCAACCAGTTGAAGAAGACCAAATACAATGTCGACGCCGAGCAGTTGCGTGTTTATTTCCCGTATCAAAATGTGCTGGACGGCATGTTCAAGATTTACCAACGAATTTTCGGGTTGAAGTTTGAGCGCGTCGAGCCGCCTTACAAATGGGTGGATGACTTACAGCTGTATACCGTTTCCGACGCCAAAACCGGCGAGCCGCTGGGACTGTTCTACCTCGACATGTTTCCGCGCGACGGCAAATACAACCACTTCGCACAATTCGGCATCATCGAAGGAAAACTTTTGCCCGACGGAAAATATCAGCGGCCGGTTTGCGCGCTGGTCTGTAATTTCCCGCCGCCACAGCCGGACAAACCGTCGCTGCTCTCGCACGACGAAGTCGAAACGGTGTTTCATGAGTTCGGCCATGCGATGCACACGATCATGACGCGCGCCAAATACTCGCGCTTCGCCGGCACCAGCGTGCCGCAGGATTTCGTCGAGGCGCCGTCGCAGATGCTGGAGAACTGGCCATGGGACAAGAAGGTGTTGGACAGCTTTGCCGCCGACTACCGCGACCCGAAGAAAAAAATTCCGCAGGAAATCCTGTCGCAGCTCAAGGCCGCGCGACTGGCGACGGAGGCGACGCGTTATCGCCGGCAGCTTTCCTTCGGCCTGATGGATTTGACGCTGCACACGCAAATCCACGCCACGAACGCCGATGATTTGATTCCGCTGTCGAACAAAATCTTGAGCGACGTTTCGTTTCCCGTGCCGCCGGACACGGCGTTCGTCGCTTATTTCGGCCACATCATCGGCTACGGCGCGGGCTATTACGGCTACGCGTGGGCGGATGCGATCGCGGCGGACATGGCGACGGAGTTTGAGAAATCGCCGGGCGGATTCTTCGACAAAACGACCGGCCGGCGGATGCGGAATGAGATTTACGCGGTGGGCGATTCGCGCGACATCAACGAGTCCATCGAGAAATTCCTGGGCCGTCCGCGTTCCATCGAGCCGTTCCTCAAGCGCATCGGCGTGGAGACGGCCAAATAATCCATGAGCGACGTCGCCCCGACCGCCGGCCGCTGGCCGCGCCAGATCAAATACATCATCGGCAACGAGGCGTGCGAACGCTTCAGTTATTACGGCATGACCGGCATTCTCGCCGGCTACATCAGTGGCAAGGTGGCGGCGGGCAGTCTCGGTCGGTCTGAGGACTACACAACGCTGGTCACGCAGTTGTTCATCTTCGTGAATTACTTCACGCCGCTCCTTGGCGCGTGGCTGTCGGACAAGCTCATCGGACGCTACAAAACGATTTTCTGGGTGTCGCTGTTTTATTGCGCCGGGCACGGCACGCTGGCGTGCAGTGATTTCTTCGGGCCGGCGGGAAAGCTGAACTGCCTCTTTCTCGGCCTCACGCTCATCGCCTTCGGTTCCGGCGGCATCAAGCCGTGCGTCTCTGCCTTCATGGGCGAACAATTTACGCCGGAGCAATCGCACCTGATGCAGAAAGCCTACGGCGCATTTTATTGGGCCATCAACTTTGGCTCATTCTTCTCGTTCCTCGTGGTGCCGTGGGTGAAGGATCATCACGGCTACAGTCCGGCTTTTGCCGTGCCGGGAATTTTGATGGCCATCGCCACGTTCATCTTCTGGCGTGGCAAACGGTTTTACATCATCGTCCCCACCAACCGCGAGAAGAAGCACGCCGGGTTTTTTAAAGTTTTTTTCACCGCGCTCCTGAACCGATGCGAACCGGGCCAGACCTTCTGGGAAGCCGCCGGCACCAAGTTCTCCGCCAACGAAATCGCCGCCGCGCGTTCCGTGCTGCCCATCCTGTTTGTCTTCGCCACCATCCCGATGTTCTGGGCCTTGTATAACCAGACCAATTCCACCTGGGTTTTGCAGGGCCTGAAGATGTCCAACGTGGAGATCCTCGGCCTCAAGGTGGGCGCGGAGCAGATGCAATCGCTGAACCCGGTGCTCATCATGCTCTTCGTGCCGGTCTTCACGTTGTGGATTTATCCGCGTCTGGGCCGGTTCGCCTCGCCGCTCAAGCGCATGAGCTACGGCTTGTTCCTCGCCGCCGCCGCCTTCGTGCTCATCGCCCTGCTGGAGAAACGCCTCGAAGCGGGCGAACACCTGAGCATCCTCTGGCAGACCTGGCCCTACATCGTCGTGACCGCCGCCGAAGTCCTCGTCTCCACCACCGGGCTGGAGTTCGCCTTTCGCGAAGCCGCGCCGGAGATGAAGAGCATGATCATGAGCTTTTGGCTGCTCACCATCGCCTTCGGCAGTCTGCTTGTGGCGCTCATCACAAAATTTCTGCCGCACGCGGCGGCAGGTGCCGAGGATGCCTCCGTGAGCAGCGGTCGCTTCATGCTCTACGCCGGTATGATGTTCGCCGTCGCCGTGATTTTCAGCCTCATCGCCGCGACCTACCAATACCGGGACAAGGCGGCGGCGCAGGGGAAGTAGATTATTACACCGTCAGAAAGACTACATAGGAACGCTGATTCAGTTTTCCTGATCGCGTCGGAGGATGTTGCCCGTGACGATGCCATTGTCATCCAAAATCTTCGCCTTCGCGAACTTCGGCTGAAGCTGAATGATAAACACGCGCCCAACGAACTTTTCATCGTGGCCGAGCACCTCGCCGGTGACTGGGTCTTTCAACTCTTTACCGACGGCATAGACTTTGAGCACTTGCCCCGCCTTCAAGCCAGTATCGCTGCCGCAGTTGATGGTGACTTCCTTTTCCGCTTTTTCCAGCACGCTGATAGGATACAACGCCTCGCGTTCGCGGATGACGATGCGGTCGGCCAAAGTCTGTGCTGCCGTCTCAAACAGGTCGGAGGCGGAAACCTCCTTTGTGCCCGCTGCGAGGGCGATGTAGGTGCGGTTCGTTGTGAAGGTGTGGCTCGCCGAGTCCAGCAATTCGCCGGTCCCGGCATCGAACAACCGGCAGCGCACGAGCAGATAGATATTCTGGTTAATCACGCGGTGCGCGTCGAATTTGCCCTGTGTCGCGATACTGGAATGGGTATCGGCGTAGGTGGTGTTTTTTCGCGAACTCTCGCGCACACCTGCGGAACTGCCGGTTGCCGTTTGATAACCTACCCGCCCCTGCGCGCGATCCACGGTCTCGTTCTTCATGTCTTCCAATGACGTGACGAGCAGATAACGGATGCCAGCCTTGTGGAAACTTTCCGCCGTGACGGCGTCTTTCAAATTGTAAGGATGGTTTTCCTGACGCGGCACGGCGTTGTTCAAATCGTCGCCTTCCAAGACGGTGAACTGGTGTTCCGCACCGAAGCGGTCAGCCAACTGCATCTCCAATGCGCGCGTAATGGCGTCCAAGCTCACCACCGGAGCCACCGTGCCACCGCTCGGCGCGGAACTGGACATCATCTGCGAACGCTGCAAGACGAGACGGGTATTGTTGGCACCATTGTTCCATGACATCACCAACTGGTTGTTGTCGGCGTCATATTGGCCATCCAGAAAACGCGCGGCACCATTTTGTTCAACATTTGGTTCGAAGGTGATGGTCACATGATTGTCTCGGCAGGAAACCGAGGTGGAATGAAAATCATTGCCGCGCTTGATGTTCTTCAACTCCGCATACTGCGAGCCATCCGCCGCCTTGGTGACGGTCAGCACGTAAGGAAACGCCTTACCTTGAAAGTGCGTGTCGCCGTTCCACACGCCGGTCAAATCAAGCGCGGCAGACGGCATGGTGGTGGCCGAGGCGTTGTTCAGGGTATGGGTTTTCTCCGCTAGGCTGGGCGCAACGGTGACGCCGGCGAGGGCGAGTTTCGGAGCCGTTTGCGCATTGGCGGCAAGGCAGATCATCACGGCGGCAGACAGCATAAACGTAGGAATAGTTTTCATGATGTGAGTCGATTATTATTCCACCATGGGCGCAAAACAAAGCATTATATTCCGGCAAAATTATTTCACCGCGAAAAATCCGACGAGTGTGAGGCAATGGCGCTGAACGCCGCCACCAGCGATTTGACGGTGACATGGTGGACTTTATAGAACGCCGAGTAGGAAAATTTAGTGGCCGAAAAATTTCTGAAGCATCTCCGGCCCGTTCTGCCAGAAAATGATCGCCACGCCCATCAGCGCGCCGCCGGCCATCACGCCGGACGCGACCGGGAATAGAAATTCCTCCGCGTTGGCCGCTGATTTTTTCTGCCAGCCCCACGCGATGATCGCGCCGAGGAAAAACAGCACGCCGTAATACCATTGGAAAATCCACGCCAGCCCGAAGCCGGACGCGGACGGCAGATATTTTTGCTGTCTCGGAAAAATCACCGGCAGCACGGTCAGCAAAATTCCCGCCGCGCCGCCGAGGGCGATGCTCCAGATTTTCACCGGGGCGAGCGCTTCAAAGCCTTTGCTCAAGGCCTGTGCGACTGCGGCCCACGTCTGCGCGGCCGGCGAGGGGAACTGGTCAGAGCCGATGACCTCCGGCTTGTCCACGATGAGCGTGAAGGCCAGCACGCTGACAACCGTGCCGATGAAAATGCCGCTGAATTGCGCGAGGAATTGTTTGCGCGGATGCGCGCCGAGGAGATAGCCGCTCTTCAAATCGGTCAGCAAATCGGCGGCGGAACCGGCGGCGCCGGCGGTGATGTTGGCGCTCATCAGATTCACGTTCATGTTGCCGGGGTTGAGCGCGCCAAAGGTCAGTTGGGTCACCTTGCCCATCGGCCCGATGGGTGTGGTGTCCGTTTCGCCGGTGACGCGGCACGCCACCAGCGCCAGTGCGAAGGACATCACGACGGCCACAGCGCTTTGCCAATACGGCATCCCGAACGACGCGTGCGCCAACAGCGCGATCGCGACGAGCGAGACCAGTTGCCCGGCGGCGAACCAGGACATCGGCGTTTCGATGGCGTCCAGGTCGCCGGTGGTTTTTGATTTCGGCGAGAACATCTTGCCGAAATCGGTGAAGGCGCGGAGCGAGATGCGCCATTTCAGAATCAAATCCAGCAGGCTGGCGAAGACCATGCACGCCACGCCCGGCCAGAGCGTCCATTGCACGCATTCGCGGAAACCGCCGTGCGTGATGAGACCGGCGTGCTGCAGCCAGGGCACATAAGCCATCCAGCAAACAAAGCTGCCGAGGAGGATGCTGAGGCACACGCGCATCCCCATGATCGCGCCGGACGCGATAAAAATCGGCTCCCAGCTCATCATCACCGTGCGGCCCATCCACGCCGGGCCGAAAATGATGCCATTCAGCTTGGTGCAAATCGTGTCGCTGGAAAACGCGGCGAGTTTGGGGATGACGGCCAATCCGTCGTGGATAAAATTATCAATCGCGGAGATCACGCCGGCGATGCCGAGGGCCTTGGCGGCGCGCATGCCTTTTTGCCCATGTGAGTGCAACGCGTGCAAGGTTTCCGCCGCCGCCACGCCGCTGGGAAAACGCAGTTGCTCGATGTTGATCATCTGTTTTTTCATCGGCACGGCCATCGTCACGCCGAGGATGGCCAGAAAGAAAACCCACGCGAACGTCAGCGGCAGCGAGAGCGCGTGGTGGTTGAGCATGATGAACGCCGCGAATGCCGAGATGAGCGTCCCGCCGGTGGAATAGCCCGCCGAGCTGGCGCAGGATTGCATGCAATTGTTTTCGAGAATCGTCATCGGGGTTTTGGCCAGGCCGATTTTCACAAAGCTGGTCCAGATGGCGTAGGACAAAATGCACGCGGTGATGGCCACACCCATGCCCCAGCCGGATTTGAGGCCGATGTAAAGATTGGTGAGCGACAGAATCGCGCCAAGCACCGAACCCATGAGCACGGCGCGCCAGGTGAGCTGGCGCATCGAGTCGCCGCGACCGCGATAAACCTGCTCGAACCATTGCCGTTCGATTTCCTCCGGTGTGCCGGTGAAGCCGGCGAGCGGCAGTTTGTATTCGGCGTCGGCCCTGGCCGGGGTTTCAAGGTTTGAAGGACTTTCGTTCACGCGCGGCAAGATGGAAAAACCGCCGTGGCGACGCGAGCTTTTTCAAGCGGCTTGATGCGGCAAAAGGAAAACGCCAGCTTCAAGGCCGAAGCTGGCGTTGTGGATCGTCAAAGAATCAGCGCCAGCCGCCGCGCACGAAGACATGGACGCCGCCGCGATAGACGTAATGGTGCGGCACCCACACCGCGCCGATACGGGGCGGACGATCCCAGTGACCGCGTTCCCAATACCAGTGGCCCCGCCAGACCCAACTGCCGCCGATCCAGATAAAGTTCGGGCCGGGCGAAACGGTGATGACTTCCGACACGGGCGGCGGCGGTGCTTCGGTGACGATGATTTCCGAACCGACGGCTGTCGTGGCCACCACCCGCGAGCCGGGCTGATGATAGACCACGCGTTCGCGGACGACGCAGCCGCTGGTCAGATAAGTGCCGGCCAGAAGTAAAAACGCCAGTTTGAAGCAGGATGAAGTTTTCATATTGGTTGGGTGGTCAATGATTAAGACGCTGCCGCTGGAAATTTGTTTCAATAAATTTCACCGGTTTGAATCGTTCGGCGCTGGCCGTCAACCGGCGACCTTTCCGCTTGAGTTTGGCCGGCAAGCTGGTTTAGTGGGCCGCATGAATAAACCGGAAATTGCCGCCGCTTTGCGCCAGGAGGTCGGCGAACTGGAACAGGCCATCAAAAAACTCCAGGCTCGCTGTGAGCGGTTGAAGACATTCGTGCTGGATCTGGAGGCGGAGATCGCCGCCGCCGGAGGACAGGCCCGGACACCGGCACCGGACAGCAAATTCCGCAAGGTGATCGACCAGGTGTTCGGCGAAAAGCCCAAGCGTGTGAAGCGCTGAAGATGTTTTGATTGATTTGTGAATCCGTCGCTGCGAGAAACCGCCCGGGGAATAGTGGCCCAGTTGCAGGGAGCCGAGTTCGCTGCGTTCTGGGTGGGCGGCTGTGTGCGCGATTTTCTGCTCGGTCGCGAATCGCAGGATTTTGACATCGCCACGGACGCCAAGCCCGAACAGGTCGAAAAACTTTTCGCCAAGACCATTCCCGTCGGCAAAAAATTTGGCGTCGTCATTGTCGTCGAAGGTGGCCATCAGTTTCAGGTAGCCACGTTCCGCGCGGAGGCGGATTACCAGGATGGTCGCCGGCCGGAAAAAGTCGAGTTCGCCAATGCCGAGGCCGACGCGTCGCGCCGTGATTTCACGGTGAATGGTTTGTTTTACGATCCGCTCACGGAAAAAATCCACGACTGGGTCGGCGGCGAAAAAGATTTGCGCGCCAAAATCATTAGGACGATTGGTAAACCGGAAGAGCGCTTCGGCGAAGATCATTTGCGGATGCTGCGCGCCGTGCGCTTTGCGGCGCAGTTGAATTTTGAAATCGCGCCGGAAACTTTTTCCGCCATCCAATCGCTCGCGCCGAAAATCAAAATCATCAGCGCCGAGCGCGTGCGGGATGAATTGGTGAAATTATTCGCGCCACCAATTTCTGATGGTAGGGCGGGCAGTCCTCTGCCCGCCGCACCTTCGCAAACAGACGACGGCGCGCACGGAGTGACGCGCCCTACCAGTCCCGCTGCGCGCGGGTTGGATTTGCTGCGCGAGAGTAATTTGTTGGAGCACGTCCTGCCGGAACTCGCGGCGACGATCCATTGCGAGCAGTCGCCGGATTTTCATCCCGAAGGCAGCGTGTTCAATCACATCCGGCTGATGCTGGAGAAACTGCCGCCGGACGCCGACCCGCTGTTGCCGTGGGCGGCTTTGCTCCATGACATCGCCAAGCCGGTGACGGCGGAGAAAGATCTGGCGACGGGTAAAATTCATTTTTACGGCCACGAAAAAGTCGGCGCGGACATGGCGGAGGTGGTTTTGCGGCGGCTGAAATTTTCCAACGATGAAATCGCCGTGGTGGTTACGGCGGTGCGGCATCACATGCAGTTCAAGGACGTGACGCTGATGCGCAAGGCGACGCTGCGGCGGATGCTGCTGCGCGCGACGTTCCCGCTGGAACTGGCGCTGCACCGGCTGGATTCACTCGGATCGCACGGTGATCTGGCGCACCACGATTTTTGCGTGGCGGCGGCGGAAGAATTGAAGAACCAGCCGGAAATTTTGCCGCCGCTGCTGACGGGCGACGATTTGCTGGCGCTGGGGATTCCGCGCGGAAAAAAGATTGGCGAGCTGCTGCACGAACTGCGCGACCGGCAACTGGCGGAGGAAATCAAAACGCCGGACGAAGCGCGGGCGTGGGTGAAACGGATGCTAGCTTAATAATCCGTTTTGCAGCCTATCAAGCTGTTAGGCATCCGGTAATTACTCATCTTCAGCTTTCAATAAAAACTCCGCGATAGCCCGACTCTTGACAATGAGAAAAATGCCAACAAAAACCGTCAGCACAGAGGTCAAAAGAAAGAATGAACCGCCGCCAGCCATGCCGGCTCTGCTGGCTTGCATGATGGTGAGTAGTCCACCAATGAGCGTGGAAAGGTTGTGAACTATCACTGAAAGTCCGAGTATCTTTATCAAGACGTTTGCTAGTTGTTTCGAGTTCATAAATGGTGGTGCGAGGATGCCTAACGAAAAAAGCTGAGCCACGTGGGAACTGTGACGTTGCAAATCCCAGCGCTCAAGCGCAAACCGGATGCGCCCAACCACGTTGGCTCCGGCGTCTGGTTAGGCCGATGCGTCGTCATATCAATCTGCTCCCAAACAATCAACGCTCACTTGGCAACCGAACTCGGCGAGTAAGCGCAACTCGTCCGAATCGAATCCTAACGCGCACTGCTGGTCGTAATGGTAGGTGATATGAATAAAAAAGTCAGTCGCTCCCGCCGCGCGAAGTGCCGGCATCAAAGGAAAAAACAGTCGATGCAAATAACGAATGCCGTCCTGCTCAGTCTCTGGAACATCAAAGCTCGCAGAACCAGACGGAACCGGAACTCCACGATGGCGACCTATCTTACCCGTCGCGCCCGGATCTTCTGCCTCCGAAAACGGCGCACTCACAGTCGAAGGGCGAAAGCTATCACCGCTGGCAACTAACGAAATCTGTGTGCGGGTAATCATATCGGCCTAACGAAAAAAGCTGAGCCACCGCCGACTCGCGACGTGAACCGCGACAGCGGAACTGCAAGCGCCAACGGCGGTTGGGTCAACTGTTGGGTATTGCACAGCGTTCCGTAACGGTTAAATACGACGATTCCAAGGAGAAATATAGTCGCCGGAAGCTGATTCCCGTCAATGTCAAAACTTTGGGTGACCACCTACTTTTGAAGCGTATCGAGGCCAACCTGACTCAGCCGGAAGTGGCGCAAAAGGCTGGGGTTTCGGTTCGGACGGTGCGAAAGTGGGAATACGGCTTTGTCTGCCCTACTGAGCATCATTGGCAGGTGCTAAAGGAAATATTACACTTGGACTCCACATTTCCTACCGACTGAAAATCATCGCCAGAGTGTTGTGTTGGCTTTTACACGCTTAAATGTATGTCAAATGTCCATAATTCAGCCCCGCTGACTGATTTTGCTCCGAACGTAGTTCACATGATATTCGTCCGTTTCTGTTGACCGCCTCAGACGCTTCATTTCAATCCTCCCCACCACATACGCCATTTGCCGCTCATCCAAAATCTTTCCCCGTCGCTGCTCGATGAATCCGAGCAGTTGATCTAGCAGAATCGTATTTGGCCCAAGATCGGTTCTTAATTCAGCACTGCCAGTGAATACCACCAGACCGGTAAATACGCTCTCCGGCAATTTGAACAGCGATTGCACGGTTTTGACGTGGCCGTAGTTTTGTAACAACGGATTCTGAAACCGATTTTTCACCTGATATATCACCTGTGTCCACTTGGCATCACGGGGATTACCCAGAATCCATCCGGCATAATGCTTCGTTTCAATGATAAACACCCCGCCTTCCGTTATCAGAATATGGTCAATTTGTGTTGTTCCATTTTCCGTTGGTAGGGTGACATTATTGATCAGCACATGGAGACCGTGCAGTCTGTCCAGCGTGTTCGCCACCAGTGCTTCGCCCATGTTCTGCCTGAGCAGCAGTTGCCGTCCTGCCGCTGTTCCGATGGTCAGGCCAATAAAAAGGCACAATATGCTTATCACTGACAAATTTTATGCAAAATGAGTTGGGAACACAATTGCTGCCGCCTTCCAAGCCTGATGGAATCTTAATTTGAGGCCAAACAGGAAATATGGTTTCTCAAAACCTCGAAGTCGGTGTCGTCCGAGCGGAATCCAAAATGATCCAAATTTATATTGGTGCGCCTTCGGTATGATTTTAAGAACTTTATTTAAAAGGGCACCGGTAAAAAGCACATTTTGGACGTGATCCTTGGTGCATTGCTCGACACGGCTCGCAATGTTTAAGGCGCTACCAATGAAGCCTTCCCGATCTGCGGTATTTCCAAAATTCTTAAATCGAAAAGGCACGGCTAAGCCATAATGTGCTCCAATTCCAAAACCTAGCTTCTTGGGCGGATTCTTTGGAAACAATTCGTCTATTCGTTTTTCATATACTTTTATTTTCAATGCAACTTGCTCGCGAAACTCGCTCATCCACAGGAATCCCAAGAGTGGATTTTTTTCACCGCGAAGAATGAGGACGAAGCCGTCACCAGTATGGTTCAAAATGGGGTTAAGGTTCGTTTTAAATTCTTTTTGCCAGGCCTCAACAAGCTCAACAGCGTTGTTCAAAATGTCCTGCACGAAGTTCGTTAGAAGTGAAGCGTGTTTTATCTCCGCCAAGCGCGAGCGATGTTCGCTGAAATTCCGTATGTCAAAAAAGATTATTGTCTGCTGCCATTTTGCCCTATTGATTTTCATCATTCAAATTTGGCTATTGAAAATGTGTCTTTTTCGTCCGTATTTTTGCATTCACTCCACACCCTTGGCAACTTCCTGAATTGACCTCCATAGGTCAGTCTTATTCGAGCGAGTTTTTATGATTTAGTGGCTACTACGTCAACGAAGAATCAATAAAGGCTGCAAAATCTTGATTTTGCAGCAGTTTGGTGGAACTCCAAACTGCGTTTGGCACTGGCAGTGAGAAAAATGCCTTCACATCCCGACGCAAGTTTTCTTGTTTTACCAAGAGTTCATCCTTGAGCGCTTCATACACACTGCTTGTATGCGAAATGATCAGGTTCACGAAAAATTCTTCTGCGGGCGTGACTGGCTGTTTCGATACATCCGCCAAAGGTTCGATGACACGAGCCAATTCCGGCTTGCCGAAGAATTCTTTCCAAACCTCACGGTGATTGGCAGTGATGGTGAGTAGATTGGCAACGCGTCGAGTTTCGGTATCAGAATGGAGCGTGACAGCCGCAAACCACAAACTGCCGATGATGCCGACAGTGCTTGAAAAATTGAACCAGTTTTGTGAAATCCATTCCCAAATTCCCATGCGGTAATTCTAACACATCAGCGCTTGGGTGAATATCTGCTGTGGGGAAAACCTTCAAACATCACGCACCAAATCACGCAAACGAACCTTGAGTGCAGCGGCAATGCGAGTCAGCGCATCAACCGAAATGGTTTTCTCCATGCGTTCAACTTCGCCGATATATTTCGGGTTCAAATCCGCCAATTCGCCTAATCGCTCCTGGGTTATTTTTGCTTTCTTACGGTAATTGCGAATAGCCTGGCCAAGTGATTTACGATTTGCGGGATACGCTGCCACAATTAGCAGCGTAGCCGATAACGATGCCAAATCTAAACCAGCTATAGCTGGTATTTTCTTCTTGCATTGTTACCGGACTTCCCTAATTGTCGTGACAATATGAATACTTCCCTCGAATTTCTCCGTCGTATCGGTCAAGACCCCCACGCCAATGGCGCTCAAAGTGTTGGTTGTCGCGGATGTCCTGACATCTGGGAACTCGAAGGCGGCGACTTTGCCGTGATCGGCATCGACATCACGGATGCGGCCACCCCCAATTTGCCGCCTACGGCTGGTTGTGGCCCAGATGAACGAATTGTTCGCCTGCCTCGCAAATTGCTTGTGAATGCCAAGCGTGACATTCCTGACCCGGTTTGATTTATCAAATTGTCGCGGTGGCATTGAACACCGCCAACTTGACCGCCATCGGCTGAGCCACACCAAATATTTTGAATGTTTTGTGGTTGCGTAACCATAGTCGGCCAGACAAGTGCTTAAAACTCATCAGGGAACTTGTTTATAAGAATGTTTCAAAAACGGCACAAAAAATATCTTTGCAATTTTTGGTAAAGAGCGTAAAACCGTTTAAGTATTTTTGTAGGGAATAAAAACAGAAATAAGCTGGGCTTTTGGGATTATGAAAATATTAAATGGCCAAGGAGATTTTCATCGTAAAGCAGTCTGCACTTTGACTCGCACATTGTTTTTTGTGTGCTTGTTGAGCGTGGCCGCGGTGGGAAATGGAGCGGGGCTGACTTCAACAGTTAATTCAGAGCAAGGACCATTATTCGGCATGACCCTCGGTTCTGTGGGGACAGTGCAATATGAACCGATTTCCATGAACTCCACCGATATGTGGTCGCTCTTGGAGTTGAACGACGCACAGTTGGAAGCCTTCTTGGGAGGTCTTTCTGTTACCCCACAACTTCCAACCAATGCGCTGCCCCGCAATGGTGCGGTCGGCACATTCTTCTCGTTGCAACACCCCAACTGGCCGCCAATGCCTGGCGATGTAAACGGCCAGCCAGTCTGGCAGATGAATGGCTTCTACTTATTGAATGACTTAAATTTTGATTACGCAGCGGCGGCTGCCGCCTATGAGGCAGCCAATGCGCCAACCCTCACATCCAAAATGAGGGTTGCTTCGAGTTCCAGCATGATTCGGCCCAAGATCATGGATCCAAACGGCCCTCCCATTTTGACCGTCACCCCTACGGGAACGAATCAACTTTTAATCACCATCATCAACCCGAAAAATCCACAGAACTACGAATTGTTGACTACGCCAATACTGGTGAACCCAGATTATCCATGGACGACGATGGCCGTTGGCACAACAGGACAGACCAATTTCACGGTCAATATGGGGCCATATTATACGGGATTCTACCGGGCATTGCAGGATACCAACGCCATCCCTTTATGGCAGGCGGCCGATCCAAATAATCAGGCAGCGGGCATTTTGACAGTATACATCGACAGCCCGACCAATGGTGTTGTCTTGCAATAACCAAATTCAACCTACGACCTATCTTTCATGAAACTCAGGGATATAGTGGGAATTCTATTTCTTTTGTTAACCAGTGTATCGGGATTGCGCGCGGATTCGTGGCAAATGACCACCCTGAGCGTCGTCGCCGGACAATCCCAGGCACTTGCCTTGCGCTCGGATGGCAGCGTCTGGGCGTGGGGTGTGAATCAATCTGGTGAAATAGGCATCAGCAATTTGGCGAGCAGTTCATTTCCGGTGCGGGTGGCAGGAGTTAGCAACGTCATCAATATTGCGGCTGGCTGGCAGCATTCTTTGGCTGTGGAAACCAATGGGACGGTTTGGGCATGGGGCAATAATATTGTCGGCCAGCTTGGTAATGGAAGCTACAATACCAGTTCAGTGCCGGTGCAAGTGCTCGGCATAACCAATGCCATTTCAGTGGCCGGCGGTGGATTTCACTCACTGGCACTACTTGCCAACGGTCAGGTGTTGGGCTGGGGTGCTAATGGGAATGGTCAGTTGGGAACTGTTACCAATATTTATACGACCAACCAACCAATACTAATTGCCGGCCTAAGCAACGTGGTGAAAGTCGTGGCGGGTGCATATCACTCATTGGCTCTAGACAAATCAGGGATGGTTTGGGCATGGGGTTATGATCATTACGGACAATTGGGCGATGGACATTCTAATGATGTCTCCATTACCCCGACTGTCGTTTTGAGTAACGTCACGGACATCGCTGCCGGAATCTATCACACCATTGCCTTAAAATCTGATCATACGGTATGGACTTGGGGGTTAAATAACGATGGCCAATTGGGCGTAGGTAATCAAACTACAATAAATATCCCCACTCAAGTAACTGCCTTGAGTGGGGTACAGGTGATTGGCGCTGGACAGTATTCCTCAGCCGCTACATTGACGAATGGCCAAAACTTTATCTGGGGATACCAGTATGGCAATGTTTTGTTACCAACCTTACTGGCACCAGCTCAACCATTCCTTAGCTATGCTTTAGGATTAAATAATAATACTTATAACTTCTCATTAGGACTGACTACCAATGGAGCCGTCTGGGCATGGGGGGCCAACCTATATGGTCAATTTGGAAACGGGAATATTATGTCTCCATTTTCTGGCAACTTATACTTCATTCCCACCGAAAGTTTTGCCGCCACCCCGATAGCTCGATGGGGTGAATTCTTGCGGGGTAATACTTTTGATTTCAATAATGTTACCAATCATGATCTGGATTTTTGTTCTATTGTCGTTCCAATTGACATGGAACAGGGTGTGGCCTTGAACGCTACCGGAAGCGATTCCTATTGTTACTCCAACCCACCACCTTGGTTTTTGAGTGTCTCCAACCAGCTGCTTTTTGTTGCGAACTCTCTGGCCAGTGGCACCAATTTAAATCTCATTCCTATCAAAAACCCCGTCGTGGCCTTTGGTAGTCAAGGGGGCGGTTCACCGTTATATCCAAACCAACCATATCGTTTTGGGGTATATGCCGGTGGCTTTGATGAAAGCACCAGTACTGCCACGAACGTCATTCGCATCTCGGTTTATAGTGCCACAAATTTTATTGCGGGTGCCAGTAACGTAGTTCCAGTTAATGTTTTTAACATTCCATTACCCCGGAGAACCGTTAGTGCCGATTCCAATCTTTGGACGACTTTTATGAGTAACGGTGCAGCCATCACCCTGACTACCAACGGACTGACCACCACCGTGCAATTTCTGGATACAGGTGATCCATACAATCTACCCTTCAGTCTTAGCTGGCTGAACGGTTCGATCATAACCAATTTTATCCTGACTGGCTACCAATTGACCCACGTCGCGGCTAACACAAATTATTGTTACCGGGTGGAGGTGCTGGGCAAAGTGCAGGTCGGCACTAATCTATTGGCACCGATGGCGACCAATTCTGCCGGGGTTTGGACCGCCTTACCTCTCTACACGCTGGACTTTACCCAGCCCGCTTCAACTCATTCTGTGTATTTGGATCGGTTGTTTTTTCAAGGCACACCCACACCACCAACGTATACGGAGACTTACGTCGTGGGCCCTGCCGGGATAAATGTGGCGGTGACCAACCAGTATTCCTTAACCAACAGCCAGTATTCCACTTTGGACGGAAGCCCGGAAATCCGGCGGCACCCACTTTTGGATCAATTCGTCTTGGACATGAACAAAGATCCGCTGGCATTGGCAAGCTATGTCATTAATGAAATTGAACTGGTTGACCCATATGCGGTTGGCAATGGCAGCACCCAAGTTCAACCACAAGTGACCTGTGGCGGAATAGATCGAAGCGCCTTGGGAACCTTTTTGGAAGGCCGGGGATCGCCAGTGGAACAATGCGCCCTCCTTGTTTATCTGCTGCGGCAGGCTGGTTATTCAGCAGCCTATGTGTTCCCGACCAATAATAATCTCTTCATGTCGGCCAGCCACATCAGCCAACTGTGGGAAGTGCAGGTCAACGGTATTCTTTATGCGAACGGAATCCCCTACATTGCGAATAGTTTGCTTTCAGCTAATTACCCTTGGGTGGTGGCCAATATCGGCACCAACACTGTCCATATATTCCCTTGGCTGAAAGATCATGAAATTGTAGAGGGTGTTAATTTGTATGATTACATGCCAACTAATTACAATACCGCTTTGGCTTGGGTTGAGCAGTATTGCCGTGCAAACACCAATATACTCAATTTGGATTCAAACAACGTCGTTTCTAAACTCTTCCCTGCCTTCGTCCAACAATATCTGAATCCGTTGGGGCCATCATTCTCTCTGGATAATCTGGGCGTCAGGTCGCTCAATCGCCGACACCAGTTTCCGGGCTGGTCATATCTCCCTCAACCTGATGCCGTCAGTAATCTGAATTCGGTCGCAGTGGTGGACTACTTGAATGACAGTGCCAATTTCAAGTTTCTAACAAATATATTCAATACGGCTGAGATTCAGGTATGTGACACTAATGGCGGCATTCCATTTTTGGATAGTGGCATTTGGAATGCCTGTGATTTGAATGACCGCAAATTCCTGTTTTTTACTGACAACGGAAGGTTGTCACTATGGCTGGCTTCTTACCGACCCGGAATAACCGCCGTCCAAACCTTTGCTGGACCCAGTTCCACCGCGCTTCAATCCAATTCGGTGCCATATGGAGTGCTTGATACCAATTCAGGTGCTGTTCTCACCAATGGACTTACACTCACTATTAACATCATCCATAACCGGCAACGCAACACCTTGTTAAATAACACCCCATACGCAGATTTACCCTTAAGAGAAGCGCCATCAACCATCAATGTGACCCACTGTCAAATTGGCGATGTGGTAGCCATGGCCCTTGATTTTGGGCATGTTACCCCACTCATGTTACAGCAACATGAGGAAACCTATTGGAACATACAACGTCAGATTGCAACGAATTCGACCTACGCCCCAAGTATCTGGGACTTTAGTGGCACAGCGGCATATCTTTTGGGCATGGGGTATTTCGAAAAGTTCGACACCTTTGACACATTTAACCAGCAATGGCACAAGCTGCATTCGATTGTGAAGTTTTCCTCGGGACTAGGTGTTATTGGCGCGACTGGCAGCACCAATAAAATGCAGGCGAAGGTAGATATGTTGGAAAGCTTTGATCTTTTTGTGGGCAATGGCAGCATACACCCGGATAGCGGGTATAGCTCAACATTTACATCCCCGGCGTGGTTGAACTACATTAACTTGTTTATTTCCAATGTGTCTTCTCAGGAACATGATGTGATACAAAGTATGTTTCCTGACTTGGATGCAGTTTCCACAGTTCGTCTTCTTCAATTGGCGCAACAGCGGGCCACCAATGGAAATTCGCCCATTCTTGAGCTTTACTACAATAATTATCTAGCGGCTGGAAACAAAACAAATTCAGGCTATGGAACTAATCTGCTTAAGAATGTTGATCCTCAAACTTGGTCTTCAGTCACAAATATATTTAATCAGGCAGGAGGAAATTACGCGCGCGTATTGATTACACCAGGAAACGTCACCAACAACACAAAATCCTATATTGGAATGGGGGCGTTGGTTTTTGGTGAAACAAAGTGGCAGGCATTGATTTCCGGAAATACCGCCGCCTTGAATGGCGGCTGGGGCAGTATTTTAAATAACTTTAACACCATTTCCTCTTCATTGGACGGAAACTATGGTCTTTCTTATGTATTAAATGACAGCGGCAGTGGCTATATCTCTTTCAGCATCAATGCTGCCAATACACCCGGAATTGGCGACACAATTGCCTACATGCTTTCTATGCAGGATTTCGCCAATCTGAGTTCCGGCAATGCCACCTATAATTATACCCCGCAACAAAACAACCAGGCTTTGCAAACATCCGTTGGGCTTGGTCAAACCGGAGCCTCAACCTCCATGGGTATTAGAGGAAACGCTGACAGCGGATTTTGGAGCATTGGGAAATTCTTCAGTTCAGCAGGGACTACAGTTTACGATCCAGTAAATGTCTATTCAGGAGAATTCTACATTGATACCGTCGATTTGACATTGCCAGGACCGCTGCCACTGGATTTGCGCCGCAATTACACCAGCCAAAGCCTTACCGCCAATCAACTCGGCTACGGCTGGAAAATCAGTTTCAATCCCTACCTTTGTCTGGCCTCGAATCTCATCTATGCGGCGGAACCCGACGGCACCACTCTCGCCTATCGTCCGACCAATGGTGTTTGGAAAGTTTTTCCGCAGGATAATCCGACTCTGAACAACAACAGCACGCACGGCATCGGTTCGACCGCCAACCTGTTTAATTCCCTGCTAACCACCAACAATGGCACCAATTATGTCATCAATGTCCCGGATGGCAGCGTCCGCACCTATCAAATAATGTCCTTCCCTATTGTTAGCAGCACCAATGTCATGTATCGCACTCGTCCCTATCTGACACAGTGGCAGGATGACGCCGGGAATTACGCCTCCTTTTTCTACGGCACAAATTCCTCAGCGGATGATTGGGGGCAGTTGAACCGGGTCAACCTGTCGAACGGAAACAGTTTGGTCTTCAAATATGATTTCTACGGGAGAATCATTCAAGCCATCGCTGGTGATGGTCGGTTGGTGAATTATCAATATGACACTTATGGCGACTTGACCACCGTCACGCTACCGGATTTGTCGCAGTGCCAGTATCAATACCAGCATTACACCTTCACCAGCACCAATGGCACCAACCATGCCGATTCGCTCCACTTGATCAGCCAGGAAATCAAACCCAGCGGGCGGATTCTGGCAAATTATTACGACAGCATGCGCCGAGTGGTTAATCAGGCTTCGACCGTCGGCACCAATCTCGTGCTGGTGACAAATGCCTATTTCTATTACACGAATAATCTCAACACTAACAACTATGTCACCAACCAGTTCGTCAGCGGCATTACGCGCGTGGATGATGTGTTCCACAATCCCACCTACTATTATTACACCAACAACCTGATCACCAACACGGTCGATCCCTTGGGTGGCACAAATCTCGCGGTTTGGTTCCCCGACAGTCCGACCAATCTGACCGGCTATTATCCCCGAAGCCTTGCCTATTCCGTGGATAAGCGGGGGCTGACAAACCAGTTCTTCTATGATTCGTTCGGCAACGTCACACAGAGCGTGTTTGTCGGCAACCTGACAGGCGAAGGCTTGCTAAACCAAACCGCCACCAACACCGCTTCCTACACGACCAATAATCTGCCCTACCTCACGCAAGACCCGGCTGGTAATGGGATGCAATTTGTTTATGACGGTTCCGACCCGTTCCGACCCATCCAAACCATCCGGCTTGCGGGTGCCACACCCATTGTCACCAACTTTTTTTATTACACCAATGTTGCCCAAGTTTCTACGCTGGGAACCACAAACCTCGCTTTTGGCAGGCTCGCACGTCTGGTCAATGCCGGTGCGACCAATGATTTTAGCTATAGTGGCAGCGGCTTTTTAACCCAGACCATTCGTTATCCGGCCACCACAGACAATCCCTCAGATACCGATCCGGCGATTGTCCATTATCTGTCCTACAATCAGCGTGGCCAGTTGATTCAAGACCAGACTGCCGGCGGTGGCTTGAATCAGTTCGATTACGATCCGATGGGCCGGATGATTTCCCGGCAGTCATTTGACCAATTTGGAAACACCCTCTCTCAGGAATTCTTCTATTACAACCGCAACGGTCAACTGGAATGGTATGACGGCCCGCATTCCAATCCATCGGATTATACTTACTTCATTTACGATGGAGCCGGTCGGGTGATTCAACAGATCAAAACCCGTTCACAAGCCAAAAGCGATGGCAGCGGGGTCGAAGCTCCCGCTGGCAATAACCAGTATGCCGCAACCTTTCAATCCTTTGACAGCTTCGGCAATTTGACCTCCATCACCGATCCGCGTGGAGCCATGACCACCAACGCATTCGACGCCTTGGGACGCATGACCACCCAGAAATCTTTGGATCTAAATGGAAGTGTTCTCCAGAGCAGCCAGTTTGCGTATGAAAAAGGTGGGCTGGTGACGCTCGCCACCAACGGCCTCGGCGGTGTGACGCGTGTTCTCTATACCACCACTGGAAAGCCCTATTACATTGCCACGCCCGATGGTGCCACCAACGCTGTCACCTATTATCTTGATGGCCGTGTCAAACAGCAGACTCAGCGGAATGGCGCGTATTGGCTAACAACCTATGATGATGTGAATCTCATCACTACGCGGGTTTTTTACACCGCTTCGGGGGTTCCTTTGGCGACGAATGCGGTTCAGACGGATAAACGTGGGAATGTTGTCCAAAACAGCGATGTCGCTGGAAATATCTTCACCACCAGCTTTGACGGTTTGGATCGGGTCAAGAAAGTCGCCGGCCCCGCCATTGTCGCGGTGACTGTCACCATTAGCGGTGGCCTCAATCCCGGAGGAACCAACATTTATACCACCAATATCTTGCAACATTGTGTCACAAACTATTTTGATGCTGCCGGCCTGTCCTTGACGAACGTGAATGCGATGGGTGAAACCACCATTTCGCAATTCGATACCATCGGACGTCTGACCAGCGGATGGATTTACAGTAGTTCCGGCTCACTCGTGCGGGAACGGTATTATGGCTATTCCGGCGATCATAATGCGGTCATGGTCACGGATGGTTCCGGGGCGGGAGCTATCAGCACCACCTCTTGGACGGATAATGACGGGCATACCGTGCTTGTGTCAGCCAATCCATCGGCGGGGATAAATGAGTTCACTTTGAACCAGTTTGACCTCTCCGGAAATCTGGTTTCATCCCGGCATAATTCATCGGCCAATGGCTCGATCACCATCTGGACGACCATGGCTTTGACCTATGATGGATTGAATCGTCCAACTCAAAAAGTGGATCGGGATGGCGCGACCAGCACCTACGCCTACGACGCCTTGAACGACCTTACCAACCGCACCATGCCGGGCAATTTGCAATGGCAGGCAACCTACAACAATGCCGGGAACATTTTGTCGGAAAAGATTGTTGGCGGAGGCAGTGGAACCCGCACAAACACCTATTCATATTTTTCTGGCGGCAATTCTTTTGCTGGACTACTTCAAACCAAGACCGATGGGCGGGGTGTCAGTTGTGCTTTTAGCTACGATGATTGGCTGCGCCCGACCAATCTGACCTACAGTGGTTCATTGCCGGAACAAAACGTGACGACGGTTTGGCAGTATGAGCCACGCGGTTATGTCACCAGCATCACTGAACAATTTGCCAGCACCAACACTGGCCCGGCCACATCCGTGCAACGCACCTTTGACGCCTATGGTCAGTTGACTGCTGAATCCGTCAATGGCGGTGCTTTCTCCTACGGTGCAAGCCAAAGCTGGGATGTGGTTGGACGCCGCAGCCAATTGGGAATTGGCGGCAATAGCTACGCCTTTGGTTGGCAGGCTGACGGGCCGCTTTCATTTGCCACCAGCCCGACCGGTAACGGCACCTATGTTTACACCACGGCTGGTGTGCTGACCAACCGGACTGTGGGCAGTCGGATCACCAGTATTCAATCGTTCGATGGCGAAGGCCGGCCGCTTTCCATTAACACCAGCGTCAATGGCACCCAGCAATTGAATGAAATCCTTACCTGGTCGCCGGATGGCTTGCTTGCCACCCACACCCTGACCCGTGACTTCACAGATTCGCGTGCCTATACCTATGCGAATTTGAGCCGGCGACTGACCCAGGAACAATTAAACCTGAATTCTTCCACCGCTTGGACGAATACCTTCGTCTATGACAACGGTGTGGCGGCCAAGCCTGGCGTCTTGACGCAAATGGGTCAAAGCTCCGCCTTATGGGCCGGGGTCGCAGACTCCTTCTCACGGGTTGCCACTGAAACTAATAATACCTTCCTGTATCCCGCTACCGGCCACGTCAACGGCCAATCCACGCTTACGGCTACAGTTGATAACCAGCCGGTTTCCGTCACCGCCGTTGGCACCAATTCGATGCAATGGCGCGCCATGATGGAGCTGACTTCCGGCACCCATCAATTGACGGTTGCCGCCGCCCATCCAAGCGGATTCTACACCGCTTGGGCGACGAATTTCTTTACGAACAACATCGCGTATCAAACCACTGGCGATACGTTTGACAACGCGGGCAACATCACTCAGCGAGTCTGGCGCAATGCCAGTGGCACCACGAACCGCACCCAGACGCTCTCTTGGGATGCACGGGGGCGGTTGCATTCAGTGACCGAGCGTGATGCCACAAATTCTGGATTCAATTGGACGGCGGTTTACGATGGTTTGAATCGCCGGCTTTCAACGACGAGTATTCTGGTGACAAATAGCGTGGCCTTTACCAACTTGCCGACGACCGTCAATTCATATTTTGATCCACTGGTGGAATTCTTGGAATTGGGTGTGACGTATGGAACGAAAACCGAGTGGAAACTATATGGCCCCGACTTGAATGGTGTTTATGGCGGCATGAACGGGACTGGCGGATTTGAGGCCGTATCTCCGTATCTGAATTTATTCAATCCCGTCATCAGTGATTTTCGCGGCAACATTTTGGGTGTTGTCACCAATGGCACCGTGGCATGGAATTCTGCACGACCTACTGGCTACGGTGCGGTGCCAGGCTACCGGCCGCTGGCTTTGGGCAACAGTGCGAATATTTCGCTTTCGTCTGCATGGCGAGGACGGTGGGTGGACATCACTGGCTATAACCAAATCGGTTTGCGCCCTTATGATCCAATTTCCGGGCGCTGGCTGACGTATGACTCGGTTTGGAACGAGCGGGATCCCAACGCCTATACGTTCTGCGGTGGCGACCCTGTTAATGGATTTGATCCGGACGGACGTTTGGGAAAAGCGGCAGCTAATTTTACATATAATGGCGGCGTAGCAGGCTATGGATTGCGTGCATTGGGTGGCTATCTGGACAACTACAACAACATCAGTGTGGGAGGCGGCTATCTTTCTGGTGCAGCAGGGGCGCTGATAAACGAATTGGCAGGTATAAGCGCACCGTCCACTTACGTCAAAGGTCTTGCCAATTATGGCGACAACGTCAACGCGATTTACCAGGATAGTGGAATTATCCCGGCGACAAGTTACGCAATTAGCGGCTGGAATATAGGGGCAGTTTATTCGGGTGTCGCCAACTTGGACTTGGTGACCGGAGGAGAGGTTGGCGACTGGTATCAACGTGGAGCGGAAATAAGTGGCGGCGTAGCAAACACCGCTGGATTAGCGTTTGGTGGAACGCGTGCTCTCACATTATCTGGAATCACCGCCCCGGCGGAAAACTTTGCCGCGAGAACTTATTTCAAAATTATTGATCCAGATAAAAGTGTGGGGCTTTACAATAGTTTTGTTCCTGGCACTGCAAGATTGAATATTGAATTAGGTGGGCGGACTCTTTATCGAGCTGCTGATTCATTAAATGACGCCCAATATGGACGCTTTGCATCTACAGAAATATCGTCCTCTCCGAGCCAAGCGATGCAGCGAAATGCACTTGCTCCCCAATTTGGAAATTCAGCCTCAGATTTATACCAAGTAACGACACGCCCTGGTTTAAGCGTAGAAGGTGTTTCAGCAAGCCAAGGTGCTAATTATCCAGGTGGAGCAATTCAAGTATTTCAGAATCGTCCCAGCGCAAATATTCCAACTTGGTCAACTACTACCCGAATTGGCTATCCACTGTCTACACCATGAACTCGAAAAACGAATCACGAATTAAAATTCCGAAGGAGCTTTTGCCAAGCGAGTGGCAAAAATCCTATCTTCTGGATTTAATGCTTTCAGATGGGCGGATTATTGCTGGTGTTTTTATTCATCCCAATGGAGAAATATGGGGGCAATGTGAGCCTCTGCGTGGTGAACCAGCACCTTTACGAGACACGTTTAATCCGAAAGAAATCGTGGCAATTAAATTGTGTGGCGGTTGGCGAGAATTTGCTGTTTTGCGCCACTTTTTTCCGCATAAGTGGCGCAAAATTCGTCAAGTTGATAAATATGAAAATTAAAGATAACGCCTCACATTCTGTGCCAAGTGTAAAACAACCGAATTTCTAAAATGCCTAGAAATAGGATGCAATTCCAACTACCTTCGTCAGTGTAGTCCTTGATTGACTCTGGCCATTTAGGAGTCTATTAAAACCAATGAACCGCAAACAACTAAAAGAAAAATTAGGCTCACTTGGTGTTGACCCTCACGCTTATTCTTTATCAGGTGGACTGCCAAACGAACAATATGTCCTCAGCGAAGAACCGAATGAACAATGGGGAGTTTATTATAGCGAGCGAGGTCAGAAAACAGGACTTAAAAATTTCGATTCTGAATCTAGCGCATGCTATTTTTTTCTGGATAAAATCACACGAGATTTAAGTATAAAACTTAAATAAGGACGATTGGAAAGCCTCCTAATTCACATTTTTTGACCGATCTTCCTGAGGGGCTTCTGGATATCTAATTCTCAGAGTGGCAGTCCTGTCTATAATTAGAGCGAGTTGTGCGGGTTAATTTACATAATCAAATGGGATAGTTTTTTGTCAGGCAATATGCCGTTGCCAATCCTACCGCATCAAAAATGTCCATGCGATTCGCTTCACTTGTCCACAGCTTTCGCTTCGGCGGCACGCGTGATGCAAGTTCATCAGGAAACTCTTTGGCAATGTGTTTAGCCATGTCATGTTTTGTTCCCTTCGGATCATTGAGCAGTAATGTCCGCAATTCTACGTTTGAAATCTTTTTCGTCTTTAGCTTGTGCCTTTTTGCCAGTGCAACAACTTTTCGATGTAATTCCTTGATGCGTGGCGCACGGTAAGTGCCTTTGGCGTTCACATCGTTTAGCACCAGCACATCAGGTCGGTAGTGGACGATAAGCTTTTCTATGTGAACGAGCGAATTCACATTTTTGTCGGTTAAAAACATCTTGTTGCGATATTCAATCAGTGCACCTCCTTCCATGATGACATAGCCAAAACCATTGGCTGAAAGCGATATGCCTGCGATGCGAAATTGTTTGTTGTGGGTCATTTGAATTTATTTAAGGGGCTGCTTTAGAAATAATGTTGATAAGCGACTCATGGCGTTTGGGGTGCAGTGCTCTTTTCCGATAGCTGAGCAGTTTTGCACGCTTTGCCACATCCTGTTCCACCTGTTCATACAGGCCGGCAAACAGTTCGCGAACGGGCTTCCCATAAATCACCTCGTAGGCCAGGGCGGCGGCCAGAGTTGGTTCACGGCTGCAACTTTCGTAGCGAGAAATTCTGCTACTCTTGCTTTCACCTATACCACCAAGCATAAAAGCCACTTCCTCCTGTGAAAGTGCAGATCTTTTGCGATTGGTGCGTAAATAGTTTAAAAGCGAAGCCATAAGAATTGAACTCCGTGTGAGTTCAGTGGAAACAATATGACGTAGCAAGTAATTGGAGGAGACCCTAAAACTTGCCAAATTGGCAAGTTTTCATAAAAACTCCGTGGCAATATGCCTCTATTCTAGTTTAGGACTACATCACAGTATTTGCTTTCTGTCAATATGACCCGGAAATAGTCATTGCCAATCTGGCAATTTATAACGTCTGTCGAAATCAGACCTACCTCGGTATGGTGGCCAACATGAAAAAACAACCACAACAATTAAGCCGTGAGGCTATCGAGGAGTTCAAAGCCATTTATCAAGAGGAGTTCGGTGAGGTATTATCTGATGATGAGGTTCGGGAAATTGCCACACGTCTGCTGCGTTTCTTTGGGGTTCTGAACAAGGAATAATGCGGGCTACATTGACGCGTCCGCAGGGGCGAGTTAGCATTGCCTTGTAATCTTCAAAAGTCTTCCGCCCCCTTCGTTAATCAACACTCTCAATGTCAGGATATTTCATCTATTGCCGCAAATCATCCGAAGCCGAAGACCGGCAGGTTCTTTCCATTGAATCACAAACCCGTGAACTTAAAGAGTTGGCGGCGAAATTTAATGTGTCCGTGATTGAAATTCTTACCGAATCAAAATCCGCCAAAGACCCAGGGCGTCCGGTGTTCAATCAAATGATGCAACGACTCTATCGGGGCGAAGCTGCCGGCATCATCTGCTGGAAACTGGATCGCCTAGCTCGCAATCCGGTGGACGGTGGCTCCATCATCTGGGCCATCAAGCAGCATGGCATCAAAGTGATGACCCCGGCTCAAAGCTATGCTCGTGATGACGACAACATCATCCTCATGTATATCGAATTCGGCATGGCACAGAAATATGTGGACGACTTGAGCAAAAACGTGAAGCGCGGACTTAAAACCAAGGTTGAGAACGGCTGGTATTCGGGCATCGCCCCACCGGGATACTTAAATCACACGGACAAATTGACTGGTGAAAACACGCTCGTCACCGACCCTGATAATTTTCTACTCATTCGCCGGATGTGGGATTTGATGCTGACTGGTCTTCACACACCACCCGCCATTTTGGAGATCGCAAGCAACCAATGGGGTTTACGAACCCGTCCGACACGACGACAGGGAGGTAGACCGTTCGCCCGAAGTGCCATCTACAAGATTTTCAACCGATCTTTCTACTATGGCTGGTTTGAGTATCCGACGGGCAGCGGTCAATGGTATCAGGGCAAACATGAACCCATGGTGACGAAGGCTGAATTTGACCGGGTGCAAATGCTTTTGGGTCGTGATGGAAATCCACGGCCACATGCGCGCCATGAATTCGCCTTCACGGGCTTGATGCGTTGCGGGGATTGCGGTCGGGCGGTAACTGCCCAAGAAAAATTTCAAGTCGTCTGCGGGGGCTGCAAACTTAAATTTGCGTATCGTAACCGCGATGATTGTCCGCGTTGTCACACCTCAATGAAATACTTGGTGAATCCCAAATTCCGTCACTACACCTATTACCATTGTTCAAAAAGCGGCCGACCGGTGTGCCGACAAAAGTGCGTGAGCGGTCAGGAACTCGAAAACCAGATCAGCGACTACATTGCACGTATCAGCATATCGGAACAATTTAAGATTTGGGCCATCAAATACCTACATGAGCTACATGAAAACGAGACGGGAATGCTCAAAGATATTATCCAGTCCCAGCAAAAAGCGTATCAGGAATGTCTGTCACAGATTGAGAGTCTTGTGAGTCTGAAAACATCCACAAACAATCAAGATGGCAGTCTGCTATCCGATACTGAATATGCGCAGCGACGCGGCAAACTGATGAAAGAAAAGGCAGCGCTGGAGGGATTATTAAGTGACGCCGGGAAACAAGCAGAGCAGGTTGTAAGGCTATCCGAAAATGTGTTCGAGTTCGCTTGCACGGTGCAGGAGCGATTCGCCAAAGGTGATGCCACGACCAAAAAAGACATATTAGCGACTATTGGATCGAACTTAACCCTGAAGGACAAAAAGCTCAACATTGAAGCCAGAAAACCATTCTTTATACTGGAAAATCCATCATTTCTTGAAGCGCCGATAATTTCACCAATCGAACCTGAAATTATCAAGGCGTCACGAGGACAGAACGTGCCTTCATTGTTTATGCGTCCCTTAATGCGGGGACAAAGGGACGATGTTAGAACAAATCTCCAAAAAGCCCAGCGTGTAGCCGCACTCATATACGCTCACTTCAAAAAGGAGTTTGGGATGCCAGCGGATCGGCGAAGCGACTTCTAAATGTTTGCTTACTCATCCGCTTTTAGCTGCCGGGCTATTTCGCGGGCGATGATTTCAATTGAATCTCCAATGTCTTGAAGCATGGTGATGACTTTTTGAATTTCCACCTGATGATTGCAGCTTTGATGTTTGAGAAAACTGGCAAACATTTTCCTTACGAACCGACGAAACGAACGATGCGATGGAACAGCGGGCGTATTTGGTTTTGGTGCGGTTATTTTTTTCATATATGCACAGGATATGCCTTGCGCGCAAACCTGCCACGACCCTAGAACTTGCCGGATAGGCAAGTCTTTGGTTGGGTCATGACAAAACAAAAGTGACATTATTAATCTTAGCTCATGACTCTTTCGATATACTTTTCTTAAACTCCATTTGCCACTATAATGAGGCACATGGGCACCAGCCATTTAATTGCTGAAAAAACGAGGCCATCTCGCGACGGTCACGAGTTCCACGAAGCTTGGGCTGCGCGGTTGTCGTTGCGCCTAGTATTACAGCTTGACGGGCTTGTAGGGATCGCTATGGAGGGATTATCTCCTTTCGATCAGTCGAAAGCTTCCAATGAAACGGTGGAGATTGCCGACCTAACTCTTTACCATGGTAAAAGTGCGACATTTGAAGCTGCACGCGCAGTTATTATCACACAGGCAAAGTATTCAGTGAGTAAAGCTAGGGTAGCTTTTCGCGTTGTCGACGCTGTTAAAACCATCAGAAAATTTGCTAAAGCATATCGAAATTATCGTAAAAACTACGGGGAGGATAAGGTCACAGCAAAACTTGCGTTTGAGATAGTGACTAATCGTCCAGTATATCCGGAATTCGTCAAAGCGGTTCAAGGGCTCGCATCGGGCCAGAAGTTACAGGGAGAGGTGGCAAAACAAGCGAAACAGTTTCAGAAAGCCTGTGGCCTTAGTGGCAAACAACTCTGTCAATTTGCTAAGAAATTCAGCCTGACAGGTTCAACCGGTAGCTTAAAAGAAAGCAAAGCTGTCCTATCGCGAACAGTGGTGGATTGGTCTGCTGCAAGCGATTCTATGGCTCGAGCCAGGCTCGGCGACTTGCGTGACATGGTCAGGAACAAGGCAGGTTCACAGGGCAAAGGCCATAATGTCATCAGACGCACCGATGTTCTTGCAGCCTTGCATTTACATGACACCGATGAATTGCTTCCCTTTCCGGTAAGATTTCCCGACGTCGGAAAAATTGTTCCGCGCGAACAATTAGCAGACGTGGCACAGATTATTCCCACTCTGAAAAAACCACTTGTCATTCATGCTGAAGGGGGAACCGGAAAAACAGTTTTTCTGCAAAGTCTTGTCAACTTACTCGGTGTGAAACATGAATGTCTGATCTTCGATTGTTTTGGTGGCGGCGTTTATCGTTCGCCTGAAGATGGCAGACATCGACCTGGTCGCGGATTGCTCCACATCATCAATCATCTTGCCTGCTTGAGCTTATGTGACCCTTTGCTTCCTGATAATGAAAACACAGAAGCCTTGATAAATGCGTTCCGACACAGACTGACGCAATGTGTTGCTACCCTTAAAAAGACGTCTCCCAGGAAGCAGCTTTTGCTTTTCATTGACGCCGCTGATAACGCGGGAATGGAGGCCGAGATTAAGAAATGTGACCCATTTCCCAGACTTCTTCTGGAAAGTTTTCATATTTCTGGTTCCATTGCAGGCGTTCAACTCATCGTTAGCTGCCGCACCCATCGGCGCCACTATGCAAAAGGCAACGTCGATTGCGAAGAAATAGAATTGAAACATTTCAGCAAGAATGAAACTGAAAAGTTTCTTCGTTCTCGCATTGCCCCATTAACTAACGATCAAGTGCTGGTGGCGCTAGCCAGATCCAATGGAAATCCACGCGTCCTTGAACATCTCGTCCGGGAACGTGGATTGTTAGAGACATCAGAAATTAATAAACCTGTCGTCGTCGATGATTTAGTAAGAGAGCGAATAAATAAGGCTCTGCATGTGATGTCGCAGCAGGGCTACAAGCAAAAGGAAATAGATGCTTTTATGGCCGGCTTGGCAAAGCTACCGCCTCCTGTGCCGCTAGATGAGTATGCCAGTTCACTGGGTATAGAAATTGGTGCTGTTGAAAGTTTTGCATCTGATTTGGCCCCGCTGCTAGAGCGCACAAAGCACGGTCTGATATTTCGCGACGAACCCACAGAAACTTTTGTCAAGCAAACCTACGTTGCAAAGAACAGTGCGCTGCAATTGCTTAAGAACAATCTTTCAAATAATCAGGCTAATTCCGTTTACGCTGCCAACGCTTTACCAGGGCTACTAGTTGAGTTGGATGACGGTAAAAGTCTTTTTAAGCTGGCGTTCGACGAAACATTACCGAAATCCATAACAAGTCCCATCGGAAAGCAAAAGATTCGATACACCCGAATCAAGGCCGCCGTGCTTCATGCAGCACGGAAAGAGAATTACAATTTTCTTGTTCGTCTTCTAGTGGAATTATCGACGCTGGCGGCAGTTCATCAACGTGGTGCTGACTACTTGGCTGACAATCCCGATTTCATTGTGTTGTCTAAAGATTCCGAAGCGAGGCGGCGGCTAACAGAATATCGTGGTGATTGGGCCGGCAGGAAACATGCACGTCTAGCAATTGCCCTGGCACTTTCTCAGGATTCGGAGGAAGCATTGAGGCATGCTTTTCGCGCGAACGAATGGATCGACCACTATATTCAGCAGGCTGAAAAGAATCGGAGGGAACACCACCCAGAACGACTTGATGTTGCTTCAATTCCCTTTTGTCTCATCGCCCTAAATCGTCCAAAGGATGCGGGATGGTCGCTTGGTCGGTGGCATGATTGGTTCGGTTTTGAGGTCACTGAACATTTAGCCAAATTAGTTTCAGCGGCCAAGGTTTTAGGTTCATTTCCCGAAGAAAACCTTCTCCGCTTTTTGGATTCACTTAGTTTTCAGGTTGGGGGGTTGACTGGAGCAATTGCATTTTTTGATTTTGATGAAAAATGGCGAGGCATTCTTGTAAAAAAGTTGGCTGCGGCATGCACAAAGAAGCAAACAGTGAAAACTCAGACTGATTATGGTCAGCATTCGGACTATCGATTACAGGATGGTTTACTGAAGTCAACAGCTGTTGCTTTGTATTGCGGACAAAAAAAGGATGCGGCAGCAATCGCTAAAGTCATTCCGGCTACCAGAGCTGGTTTTTGGATGTTTTTCGACCGGTTTGGAACTCATGACGCTTTCCCCTTTTTTGCAGCTGCAGTTTTAGGTGTCGCTGCGAGGGATGAGCAACTCACTTTTCAGCATCTGTTGCCACATGAATTATCTGAAGTCGGAAGCCGAGTGAAGACCGGTCTGTCTCTTTCTGAATTTCAAAAAACCATTAAAGACGAAATCGAGAAAATACATAAATCTGAAGAAAAATTACCCAAGGAAAGACAAACATTTGGTTATGACAAAAAGTCAGAAGCCGAAAGGTTTGTAAATGAGCGTCTTGAGCCTCTTTTTGAAATGGCCGTTTCTTTCTCAGAAACACTTTCAAGCGATCCACAAAAACGAAAACGGGCGTTAGTTGAATTTGTTGAGACATGGATGAAGCTCAGGAAAAAAAGGGAACTTTATACCCGCCCATACGAAATCGACTACCTTTTCAATAAATTGGGTGGCCAAGTTTTAGAGTTTTGTCTGTGGGCAGGTTGTGTTTTAGAAAAGGAACCGGTATCTACACTTTTGCAAAGCCTGTTACCTGAAAAAAGCTTGAGCGATGGGACTCTGGTAAGAATTGTTTCAATTTTGGCACGGCATTCAGGCCTACGCGAAATTGCGGGTGAGACAGCCATTGCCGCAAAAGCGCGAATTGAAAAAGCTGACGATGTATCCTACCGTGCAACAATGTTCGCAAGCCTTGCTAAGGCGATACTTCCGGCTAGTGTAGAGGATGCAAAATCCTATTTTCAAAGTGGACTTGATCAAATGGATGCAATTGGTTCAGGTGATTATGAGTTTACCAATGAGTTGCTCGCCTTTGCCAGCAACCTGAAAGGCAAGGAACTGGAGCCAGCAGATTTTCATACGCTAACGAATCTGTGCGAATTAAATCTGCCCGGAGATGATGAAAAATTTCCATGGCTTGATTTTGGGCGGGGATTGGCTCGCTCTTCCGGAGCCCGAGGGCTCGCAAAGCTCTGCCGTTGGCATGACAGAAGCAAAGTGTCGCTAAAGTATTCGTTGCTGCCCTACTTATATTCATTGCTTGATCAGGAAAAAATGGATCCGGCTATTGCTCTGGGACTGCTACGGCTATCTGATCCTGCCGAATTTTGGGTTTGCGGAACGGCACACTTGGCTAACTTGATTGAGAAAAAGAATTACCCAAATGTTAAAGAGCTGATTGCCGAATTAATCCAGCAATATGAAGCCAACAATCCGATCTGCACAATGCCGAATACGATCGAGGTTTTGGGTGATGTGGCTTCCCGGGTTTTGGGGCTGGATTCGGAGATAACCCAACGGCTTTTGATGACTGCTCCTCATTTTGACAAGATCAGAACCGAAGAAAACGCACGCACTAACTTTCATCACAAACCTGACCTGAAGACCGCCAAAAGAATTGAGTCTGAAAATAAGCAAAGTAACGAGTTGCTGAAAAAGCTACTGGCTAAAGTAAATCCATGCGACGAAGCATCGCTGTCCAAAGCTCTTGATTCGGTTAATGTCACCTTCAATTCGTTCGATGCGAAAAAGCAGCTTTTGGCGAAGGCACGTGAGAAGGTGGATTTTTCCATGCGGACAAAATACATCGAAGTCGTTGCCAAGCTGAATAACGTGGAATTATTCGCCAAGTTAAGCGAACTACAGCAATGCAAACTGGCCTGGCAGCATTCGAGTGTGTCGTTGAATTCGGTGTTTAACAATCTTGGCCGAACCATCATTCAACTTCACGCGGACGACTTTGTTGTCCAAGGACATTTTTATGGCTCATCCTTCAAGGATGTAGCGGAACTTTGTGGTTTTAAGGAGCACGAACTTATTTTGGAATTGATCAAAACTTTTGCGGTAGCAAAATGGGAGCTGCCGCCGTCCATTTGGCTGTTGCTGGCCTCAATTATTTTGCCACAGACAAAGGCCGATGAGGGACAGGCCGCTCTTGTTAGATTGCTTAGAGGCGGAGCAGCGAAGCTTTCAACAACAGTGCTGGACGGCGGGTGGAAAGCAGAACTTTATCCCCCGCAAGACGAAAACCAGATTGCTGCTGGGATAACGTGGCTAATGCTTGGTTCGCCATCTGTGATTGACCGGTGGAGGGCCGCGCACAGCGTAAGGTCTTTCGCACGATTTGATAAGTGGAAGATAATTGACGCCTTGGTTGATAAATTCAATAGCACGACAGCCACTCAGTTTCAAGCAGAGGAAATGCCATTTTATTTCTTCCACGCGCGATTATGGTTGTTGATTTCTTTGGCACGGCTATCTCTTGATTATCCGCGTTATGTTGGAAAATACGCCATTACCCTTCAGGCGATTGCTCATAATTTAAAAGAACCACATCTGCTTCTTAGGCATTTTGCCAAACAGACACTTTTGAATTGTCATAAAGGTGGCGGAATCAAACTGCCACCGAAAATTATTCGTGCTTTGTGTAAAGTAAACATATCACCGTTCAAAACAATCAAAGTGAATAAATGCCGAGTTGATACGTTTTATCAAGGGCGTCCTAATTCTGCTCCAAAACTTACAAATAGTTTTTCGCTTGAGTATGATTTTGATAAAATTGAAGTAGGCAGCGTGAGCCGTTTATTCAACGTGGCACACTGGAATGTAAATGACCTCATTACTACTTGGGTTCGTCGCTATGACCCAAATGTGAAGAGTATGTATGACGCCGCAGGGAGAGATAGTGATGAACGAGAAGGCCGCTTGGGCATAAACTCAAAGCGGCAACCTTACGGCAATCAACTTGGCTGGCACGGGTTGCAAGTGGCAACCGGTCAGCTTTTGGCAAAATGCCCCATCGCAATACAGCGTTACGATAAAGAAAGTCCATGGCCTGAATGGTATGCTCGGCAACTTCTTTCAAGACAGGATGGTTTATGGCTTGCAGATGGTGTTGACCGTGCACCGTTAGACACACAAGTAAATCTGTTAGAACCCGATCCAGAAAACAGCCTCACAAGCAACAAAGACAAGCTTTTAAAGTTAATACGACTCGGCGGCTCAGATTTTGAGGACATTGTAGTCGATGGACATTGGCAATCACCAGATCATGTCAGTGTTATGATTTCTTCAGCTTTTGTTGTTCCAGCAGAAGCTCAAAGTGTAGCAACCAAGCTTACAGCCGAGGACGGATTTGGAGCTTTTTTACCTCTCGCTGACGATTACGATGGTTTTGTCAGTTCTCCCACTGGCAAAGAACCGAAAACCGTCCCATTTGTTGTCTCACCTTCAAATGAAGCCGGACTGGATGAATATGATCCCTTGGGGAATATCTTGACCATTTGCCGGCCATTCTTTACGAAGGAAATTATCAAGTTCGGCCAGCTTAATCCGACAGACTCGTTCAATCGGGCATGGATTGATTCAAATGGTCGCGTAGTTAGCCGTGCTGAAGCGTGGGGCTCAAGCGAGCGTGATTATGAAGGAGAATCAAAAAGCGGGAGACGCATGAGGTGTTCGCGTGGATTCTTGAAGACTTTGCTTTCGACGAAGAAGCTAGATCTTCTAGTCTTGGTCGTTTTGCGCAAGTATAGGAAGAACTATGGTGGAGAAAAAAGCGAATATTGGCATAGCACCGCAGTCATTCATATTGATAAATCTTTGAACCACACTTTTTATCCTGGTCTCGCCAACAAACCTCATGAATCTCGTTGGTAGCGGCTAGAAAGAAAAAGGAATCCTCGCCATTGCCCCTTACCATTGGCAAGTATCAGGTTAAATCACATCTAATCATGTTGGGCAGTTAATCAAGACAGCCTCCCCCATAATCCAAATATGATGAAAGACCAATATTAAGAAATTACTGGCAGGAGTGTTTGTATTTTCCTTGTAGCAATATCAATCTGTCCTTGTGACTCAAGTCCATGGACTTCGGTGATTATCTTATTAGCCCTTTCAACCGCTCGTTTCTGAAGATTATTGCTTCCGCTTAGTTCGCCCATAAAATCACGGAATCTCTTCCACAGAGTGGGGTTAGAGAAAACTGTGGATAAAGTCCAATGACTGACAACCACATTTTCTAGATCAAAAGATTCAAAAGGATATTTGTTGCTGGCATTCCAATACTTTAACAGGCGGATTAATGGCTTGATGAGATTGCTGTTGTCTTTGTTTTTTTCTATAAGAGCCTTGTTGAACTCATTTGGCGACGTTGACATCCAATTTGAAAAAGCGGATTTCTTCGTTGGAATCTGAATTCCAGAAAAGAACGTTTCAATTGCTGGAACCAATTCAAATCTAATATGATTTAATGATAGGATTATCGTCGGATGAGACTGGTAAATTTCCGAGGACTGGTAGTTTTTTACAACAAAACGCTTGAGCCGGTCCAAACAGCTTTGTGGACGGAGGTTCGCATCATCGAAAACCACCATATAATCAACATCGGATTGAGAATCCATGCTCCGGGGCAGCATCGTTCCACGGGTGTATGAACCGAATGGGAAGTGCGATTTAATACCGGAGGCATTTGACGCAGTTTGGCCGAAGTAAGAATCGAGCCGGCCTCGTAGCAAAACCAGCGACCTTTCAATATTCACCCTTTCAAGTTCTCGAATGATACCATTCGCTGCGAGTCGGTTGAGATGGCTGTTGACGTTCATCTTTATCCACTTATCTACCGCTACCATTTTGTCGTCACATAATACCCATACCTTCCAGAACATTGGCGACCGTTTTTATTTTTATGTGGATTAAGTTCGGAAGACATTTTGTCACGCTTAAACTCCTTACCGCAATGCGGGCATCGGTAGATGTATTTTGGACTGTGGGCGATGGTTTGTCTTGACGATGATTTTACTGGCCGATTTAGATCAAAAAAGTAATGGTCCTCAGGCGTTTCACCGGCTTTTGAAAGTTCAACTGGAAATTGCGGTTCAAATATTTCCTGCGTGTTTTCAATTTTGGTTATTTTCTCCGCAACCAAGGTCTTTACTCCTGGACCAGAATGGCCTCCATCCCTGTCGTAAACGTATAGGTATTCCCTTTCGAGGCCGTCCTTTCGCTGCATATATTTTAATGAATAAGGCTCAACGAGCCTTTGTGTGCCGTTATATGTTATCCGCAGACACGTATTTAATCTGCCCGCCTCCATTATCGGAACTCTTAATTCTGGACCAAAGAATTGGAATGCGTTGTAATTACCGGCTGGAAAATCTTTGAAAAGATCGTTCAGATCCTTCATGAAAAACGAAATAGCCTCTTCCGCTGCGATAGCGGTCTGTTTAGCGCAAACAATAGTCTTCTGCCAATAGTCGCGAAAAAAACCAAATGGACTTTTAAGTAGAATCTCTTTAACAACTTGGGGATTTCTATCGAAGATTGTCTTTCTAATAAATGTGGTCACCAATTCCCGCCTGTTAAGTTTGCCGCCTAAAAGCCTAATTGAATACACATAATCAAAAAGGTCGGGAGCGTGTTGGCGCTGCAATAGGCACTTGAGTTTGGTTGCAATGATCTCTTCTAGCTTCATGCACCGGATTGTGCAATTTAGAGTCGATGAATCACTGTAGGGATGTATGAGTTCTTGAGATTGCAAAGGCAGCAGAACCTTGTCATACCGGGTAAAATCTATTGAGATACGGATTTTAATGTGCTCTGCATTTCCATAAAAATCCTGAAAATACAGGCGAACATCATAAACTTTCAAGTCATTCACCACGCTTTCCGACGCAGGATACCACTCCCTAATTTTGTGTTCATCATTTAGAAACTTAATTCCCGCACAGGTATCGATATACGAACAGACTTTTTTTAATTCAAACAAGAGTTCGTCCTGCGCAACTTCTCCTGGGGTTCCAAAATCTAAATCTGGAGAAAATCGTGTATTCTCAAAATACCCTTTGCGCAAAGCGTTACCGCCTTTAAGGAAAATGCGATCTTTCAAATCGCTGTTTGTAAAAAGACCAAAAAGTATCCACCCAAAAACATAATCGCGTTGGACATTTGCCGGGAGTATTTCAAATTCAGCCGCCTTTGTATCTATTTCGTTTTTTGAAATCATAAAAACCTCGTCCCTCCCCATTGGTCAAAACCATTATTTCATAATGACATTAGCCGATTTGTAATTGAACCTTTAATTGCTGCCACTCTGCCGATAAAGCGGGATTTAATTTGTCGAAAATCTTCTTTTCTAACGGAGTTGAAGCTTCGTCTTTGGAGCATTCATAATCAGTGAATGCGGCGAGAAGTATTGCAAGATCGTTTGGCCTATTAATGTTTCCTTGTTGAAGAAAAAACTGTTTGAGTTTTTCATGCACTTGACTTGTCCTCATCCTAAACCGTTCCAGCCTTATCCATTTCAAAACTAAATCACCAGAAAACAGTGTCTGAGCAAGGGCTAAAAGCCAGCTGGTGGATGTCCACCGAAACGATAGTAGAGCCAGCAAAACCACAAAAAAGAAACAATTCTTAATCCGTTCTTTTCTGGCCATGCTTGCTAAAACAGCTCGTGTAAACAATGTGTTTTCTAATGTCGTCACAGCAAGCCTGAATATTGATGGAGGCACAGTATTATTGTAATAGCCAGGGTTGGCTGGAATTCCAATTGCCGCTCCGATTCCGTCTGATATTTGAGATTCTCTAAGTGCGCGATTTCCCTCCGTTTGATTATAGGAAACCAAAAATGTGCATAGGATAGCTAAACCCGCCAACACGATTAAGCAGGGGTGGAGGTTTTCCTCTACTAAGGGCTGTGGAAAAATTAGCAATACAAGCGATAATATTAAAACGGCATAAAACACACGCGATCCCAATTTGTCTACGCCGCATGCGCGGTTAAAACAATCTGAAGCATTCATATCATTGGCATTTTCTGTTAAAAAATCCAATTCTGTCTAGTATTTTCCATTTTAATTGCCCAGTTCCACCAAATCCACCCCGCTTTAACGGGCGACATACATGGTATGTAGGGGCAATCTGCCCAACGATTTAATTCCACGGCTTAACCGCCGCACCACGACCTCCCAACGTGTCGTCGGCTATCGCCCGACTTTTCTCTTTCTCCCGTTGGGCTAGCCGGTTCAAGGACATCTAGCCGCTGTCCTTTAACAAAAAGAGAAAAGTCGGCCGTCATCCGCCGACACGTTGGGGACTGGTTTTAGGATAAGGGCTATCGCCCATTACGACCGGAATACGCTACCGCGACCGGTTCGCCCTGAAGGCGGAAGACGACGGACATAACCGGTCAAGACACTACACTCAGGGAGAAAGAATCGCCTGACTAGGCGCTTAAATGGAAATGCCGCGCCAAATGGCGCGTCCGTTTTTTAGCCCTGATGATATGCTAGTTTTCCGTTCGGATTCCGCAACCAGCCCCCATTACCTCATCAGCGTGCCCCAAAGCACTTCTGCCGATGTCAACCCACCGTGGAAATTCAATGCCAGCCGGATTTTGCCGGTGGCAGGCGTGGAGGCTGGTTTTGGCACCATGAATGACCAATCCATCACAATCGGCGAACGACATGGCTGGGGTGAACCCCAGACCTTTGGCATTGCTGCTGTGGATGAGCGCCAGCACATCTACATCATCGGCAAAACTGGCTCTGGAAAGACCACATTGCTGCGGAATTTGATTTTGCAGCATATCGCCTTGGGACACGGCGTTGGTGTGATTGACCCGCATGGGGACTTGGCCGAGGAATTGTTGAATCACATCCCACGTCAGCGAACGGATCAGATCGTATATTTCAATCCAGGTGACATTGAGTTTCCCATCGGCTTGAATTTAATCGCCAATGTCGCTCCTGATGACCGTCATCTGGTTGCATCCGGCATCGTGGGTGCGTTCAAGTCCATCTGGCGGGATTCGTGGGGGCCAAGGCTTGAATATATCCTCTACAACGCCGTGTCGGCTTTGCTTGATTGCCGGGACGAAACGCTTCTGGGCATCAATCGCTTACTCACGGATGACGCATATCGTAGCCGTGTGGTGCAGCAAATCAAAGACCCGTTCATCCGGGCCTTTTGGGCTGAGGAATACGCTGGATATGACGAACGGTTCAAACAAGAAGCCATCGCGCCGATTCAGAACAAGATTGGCCAATTTCTGTTGAATCCAGTCATTCGTAATATTTTGGGACAAGTCAGAAACAAGGTGGATATTCCCTATGCGATGGACAATGGCGGCTTGTTCATCGCCAATCTGTCCAAAGGACGGCTTGGGCATGATAAGGCAAATCTGCTTGGTTCATTGTTGGTGACGCAATTTCAGCTTGGAGCGATGGCGCGTTCCACCAAGCCAGAATCAGAACGCCGAGATTTTTATTTGTTCATTGACGAGTTCCAGAATTTTTCAACCGATGCCTTTTCATCCATCTTGGCTGAAGCCCGCAAATATCGGTTATGTCTTACACTATCGCATCAATACATAGACCAGTTGCCAGAGTCCATCCGGCAGGCAGTATTCGGCAACGTGGGAACACTGGTTGCCTTTCGTATTGGTTATTCTGACGCGGAAATAATGACGAAAGAGTTTGGGAAAACCATTCCAGCCACTTCTCTGGCTGATCTTGAGCGGTATGAGGCGGTGGTGAAATTGCTGGTCGAAGGCGCGAATCAGGAATCGTTCCGGGCGAGGATGCTACCGCCATTGGAAAACTACACGGGACGGAGAGACAATATCATTGCCCGCTCACGTGAGCGGTTTGCTGTGCCGAGGGCTGTGATTGAGGCGAAGTTGCGCGGGTGGATGGCAAATTAGGTGAAAGACTTTGTTCGGGATGGAACAAAAAGGGTTTACAGAAAATCACTCGCTGCTAGATTTTCCTAATGAGTGATGACGCCCCAAAAAAGGCCGAACAAGAAGCCCTTACCGCCAAAGCAAAAGGGACTAGACACCAACAATGCTCGCAAACAGCACTAAATGGAAGTTTGGTTAATTTTTCAAATGAGGCTTTGGCAAATTCTAATGAAGTGATGAATACGCTGGCATCTCCAGATGCACCACCGCCACCGCCAAAAAAACCGAAGGCATGAGTGGCTTCAAGGAAAACAATAAAGAGCAAATCAAGTTGCTTTTTGATGTTCGCCGATCAGTTCGTTACCACACAAAGCTACGGCATTTCTATAATCGTCTCGGGAAATTCTTCAAGGTATTTACGATCATAGGAGGTCTTGGCACCGTTACCACACTGCTGGCCACAGCAGGCGAAAAATGGATTCTCTTATATGGCTCTTTAGCTGGGATTTGCTCCATAATTGATCTGGTTATCGGCACAGACGAGATTGCCCGACTGCATGCCGATTTAGCTGTTGAATTCATCACACTTGAGCGACAGATGATTTTAGCCGGAGATAACATTTCAGTTAATCAACTCGCAGAATTTACCGACCGGCGTTTAGAAATTGAAACCAAGGAGCCACCGGTTTTGCGCGTGTTAGATGCTATATGTCACAATGAGCTTGCAACAGCAATGGGTTACCCTGAATCAGAAAAATCACAAAAACTATCGTGGCTGCAAAAGTTTCTTGCCCCGATTTGTGATTTTTCTGCAGACTCGTTGAGAAAACAAAAAGACTGTCTGCCAGATTGAGAATTTCGCTTATTACGCTTCGGACTACTGATGGAAAGTGTTTTTTGTTCTGGTAACATTGAGGGGTAAAGCGAGTAATATTTTAATGGCAAAACTATAAAACTTGCCCCGCTGGCAAATTCTAACGTCTCCCGCATTTTCATCATCCCCGCCATTGTGGCGGAATGGAAAAAAGACTTCCCCGCTTTGAGCGCGCCGCCGTTGCCCCCATGCAACTCACGGAACGCGACCGCACCATCATCCGGCTTGTTCACCGACACCGGTTTTTGAGTTCCCGCCAGATCATCGCGCTTATTGGCGACAGTTCGTTGCAAATGCTGCGGCGATTGAAGCTCCTCTATCACCATGGATTTTTGGAACGGCCCCGCGCCCAACTTCAATACTACCATACGCCCGGCACACGGCCCATCGTGTATGGCGTGAGTGCCAAAAGTGTGATGTTATTGAAGCAGAAACTTGGCGATAGCCAGCTTTGGAGCGAAAAGAACCGAACCGTTGGCCAGGTGTTTCTTGAACACGCACTTCTGGTATCCGAGACAATGGTGTCCATTGAACTCGCCTGCCGGAAGCATGGTATCCGGCTGTTATACGAAGATGAACTTGATTTGCCGGTGGATAAGCAGCCGTTCCAGTGGCGGGTAAAAATTCAGGGCGGCATGAATGTCGGCGTCATCCCTGATCGGGTGTTTGCCATTGAATACAAAAATCAAACTGGTCAGGTAGAGCGGGCATATTTCTTCCTTGAAGCCGACCGTGGCACCATGCCAGTTGTCCGCAACCAACTGGCACAAACGTCATTTCGCCGCAAGCTGCTCACCTACGAAGCAACATGGGAAAACAAAGTTCATCAGCGGCACCTTGGCATCAAGCGTTTTCGCGTTATCACTGTCACGACGGTTGCCGCTCGCGTGCAATCGTTGCTTCTCGCGTGCTCCCAATTAAAACGTGGTCACGGCCTCTTTCTCTTTGCTGACACGTCGGCACTAAAAAAAGATTTGTTCTCGCCGGTCTGGCGCAACGGCAAAACTGGTGAATTGTCCCCGCTCCTCGACTTGCCAATCCGGCAAGTTCCAGTGTCTCCCGATTCTCCTACCAATCCGTAGCATGACCTGTGGATACAGCTCGATTCACGAGCCGCATGTTCATCACAAACCAATAACCACAGGAGTATTAATATGCCAAAATCATCGTTCGTTGACTTCAAGGCCGTCAAAGCGGCCATCACCATGGAGCAAGTCCTTACGCACTACGGCCTCATCGACAAGTTCAAACGCGGAACCGACAGCTTGAATGGCCCATGTCCCATCCATGGCGGCAGTAATCCGACACAGTTCCGAGTGAGCATCAGCAAAAATATCTGGAATTGCTTCTCGGAATGTAAGCATGGCGGAAACGTCTTGGATTTCATCGCTCACATGGAAAAAGTGAGCATCCATGCAGCAGCACTCAAAGCCATCGAATGGTTCAATCTCAATCCGGCTGAAATGGCTGCTGACAAGAGCGAGACTGACGAAGCCGAGGAAACCGCATCAACTTCCAAGCCGGCAGCGAAACCGGCCACACGGACTGCCACGACAGCACCAGTTGCGCCGCCGGAAAAGAGTGTGCCAAATGCGCCGCTCAAATTCCGTTTGGACAAATTGGAACGTGAGCATCCGTATCTCGCGCAGGAGCGTGGCCTAACCCTTGAAACGATCGTGGATTTCGGTATCGGCTTTTGCTCCAAAGGCATGATGGAGGGGCGTATTGCCATCCCCATCCACAATGCCAAGGGCGAGGTCGTGGCGTATGCGGGGCGCTTCCCTGTTGAAGAACCGCCCGAAGGCACACCGAAATACAAGTTGCCACCGGGATTCAGGAAGTCGCAGGAGGTGTTCAACCTCGACCGGGCCATCAAAGAACCAGACGAAAAGCCCTTGCTCATCGTCGAAGGCTTCTTTGATTGCATGAAAATCTATCAGCACGGCTACCGCAAGGCTGTTGCCCTCATGGGCAGCACCATGTCTTCCGTGCAGGAAGAATTGATCCGGCAGCATACCAATAGCCGGAGTCAGGTCATTGTCATGTTGGATGAGAATGAGGCTGGCAAGGCGGGGCGTGATGACATTGCTTGCCGTCTGTCCAAGTTCTGTTTCGTCCGGGTGCATCAGTTCCCGCTGCCGGACATGGAACCCGAACACCTCACCGACGATGAATTGGCGGACATCGTGGAGGGCATCAAATGAAACGCTATGAAGGCAAACGTCAGGGCTACGCCGTTATTGTCACGGTAGATGGACGACGTTTGAATCCCCGACAGGATTTGTGGAATCACAGTCCAACGGGATTTGAATGGGGCTATGGCGGTAGTGGCCCAGCGCAACTGGCGTTGGCAATTCTGGCCGATCATTGTCAGGACGATGAGCAGGCATTGAACTTCTATCAACGCTTCAAGTGGGCGGTGGTGGCAAGATTCTCTCATCGTTCATGGATACTGACCAGCGAACAGATTGACCTGATTCTGCAAAAAATACGCGAAGCAGAGCCACTTCTGGAGGGTGTGACATGAATGCCAAGAAACCGCCGCCCCGCAAAAAGCACAACGGCCATGACCCAAACCAGAACGAGTTTGGAATCATCTGGCAGGTTGCAGAATATCCATTCCGGCTACGCGCTGGGGATGTCATCAGGTTCAACGAGCGGCTCTGTCGTGTCATCCGTGTGAACGAATGTGCGGCGGTGGTCATCATGAATCGACCAGTGCGGAATTTCAAAACCCGCTTCGACAAGCTAGTTCATTTCCAACCACCACCCATGTTGTTTCGTATCTCGCCACAGTCCGAAGTTCCAATCCTTAACCGGAAGGAAGTGTAATCTCACAAGGGCGATCCGTTGGGTCGCTCTTTTTCACACTTGCCAATCCGGCAAGTTCTAACGTCTGCAACGAAATGGCGGAGTGTCATACGCTTCACGATGGGTTCACAGGGTTCATTCAAAAACAAGAACTAAGAAAGGATAGCTATATGAATACCAAAGCGTATGACCGTATCACCGAGCGCATCGTTGCGCTCATGGAACAAGGCACCGTGCCATGGCATAAACCGTGGCATATCCAGACTGGAATGCCCCGCAACATCATCTCACAGAAGCCGTATCGCGGCATCAATACCTTCTTGCTCATGAGCATGGGGTTTGAGTCACCGAACTGGCTCACCCTCCGACAAGCCAACCGGCTTGGTGGAATAGTGAAGAAGGGAGAAAAATCATGCCCCGTCGTGTTCTGGAAACCGATGGAGGTGACGGACAAGGAGTCAGGCGAGGTGGAGAAGATTCCGTTCCTGCGGCTGTATCATGTCTTCAACGCTTCGCAATGCGAGGGGTTGAAATTGAAGGACGTGCCGAAAGCAGAAGAGGGGGTCTTTGCCGTCACCGAGGCAGCGGAGATTGTGGCCAAGATGCCGCAGCCGCCCGTCATCAAGCATGGCATGACACAAGCCTACTATGCTCCACATCAGGACATCGTGGGGATGCCGGAGAAGAAGCGGTTTAACAACGAGGAGGCATATCACGCCTCTCTCTTTCACGAACTCGTGCATTCCACCGGTCATGAAAAGCGGTTGAAGCGCCAGAGCATCACGGAACGCAATGGCTTCGGCTCCGATCCTTACTGTAAGGAAGAACTGGTTGCCGAGCTTGGTAGTGCGTTTCTGTGCGGTCAGGCCGGTATCGTGGAGCGGACGATTGACAGTTCCGCTGCTTACCTTGAAGGCTGGTTGAAGCAGTTGAAGTCTGACAAAACGCTCATCGTGTATTCGGCAGCACAGGCGCAGAAGGCGGCGGACTTTATCCTCGACCGGAAGTTCGTCGAACATGAGGCAATCGCAGGAGCGGCGGTATGAGTGCCAAAGCACGCACGCTGAAAATCGAGGCCGTTGGTGACTTTGCTTGCCGCAAAATCAAGCCAAGGATTCGGTTAAGTGGTCACTGGCTGGAAAGAGCTGGATTCAAGCCCGGACACAGAGTTGAGGTTCTTAATGTGGAACCGGGTCAGTTGACGATGCAGGTTATAGTGTCATAAAATAAAGAAGCCCAGCGAATGAATTTCATCCGCTGGGCTTTATGTAAACAAGTGTCTTGTTTGAACGAGAATCAATTTATCTTTCACATAAAATATATGCGTCCATCCCGTCCAACCCTTTATTCATCATTAGGCTTACATTAACCGCGCGGTGGGCCCAACAACATGAATTCCAGTAGAGGCAGCGCACATACAGTTTGTTTAACGAACATTGATACACTGTTCCAAGAAAATAGATGTCTTTTCGACCTATCCAGGACTTTGGTATGGATGTTTGGTTTTCAGGTGCGAGAACATAATCCAGCAACTGCGCCCCATACACTGGACTAGAGATGCGCGTGGTAAATTCCCAAAAGACTTCTTCGTCAGTCCGAGCATCTGACATAGGGCGACCATGGGTCGCTGGAAACTTGCGAAGCATTACAGATTTACCGCCTTTCCACCGTTGTGTTCCTGTTATCCGATTGGTCATCTGCCTTGATGCCAACTCAAGCCTGCCTCCTCGGTCAAAAAATGGCATAAAAGGGGTTGATTGATAATCAACCAACAACCCTACGGGATTAGCTTTCACGCTGTTTTTCATATAGACAATGATTCTCCTTCTTGCCCATAGTTTGCTGCTAAACTATGGGCGTTGTGTTTTTTGTCGCAGCCAACAGGAATCAATCTATTGGAATCAGTTTCGGATAGTATATGCGGATAAGCCAACAGGAATGGAGGAGGCAACAATTCTTTGTTGGAATTATTGAACAGCGAATGATAATAGCCGGTCAAAAGCGTTCGCTGGCACGAACCTGATTCGGCGGCGTCGGTAACCGGTGACTATTATTCCTACAGCCTTCGTGTTGCTTATTACTCCAGATGCTGGAGAGGTGGTGTTTATGTGGATGGAGACTGACAGCATGGACTCATAAGTGGATTTCGGTCTAGCCACCTAGGTCACGCGTAAAAACTTGGGTCAACCGGTGCATATATGCTAACCAGATGAAATGATCGCGGCGTGATAGTTAAAAGTGCGGTGCAAAAATGGCGAGGAAGATCTGCAAGAGCTTTGATGGATGTAAAAAACGCAAATGTTGCGCTAGACAACGATTAAAAGCTGTCCCACAACCGTCGTCCATTCAACTGTCTCTGCAATTAATTCATGTTGGCTGCGACATTTAATTGTGTAGAACTATATGTGCATCAGCCTACTACACAAGAAAGCACCCTGTCAAGATGCTGCATTTAATGCCATGCCGCACGATGTGTATTGCAAACGATCTTAATGCAAAGGATGGTAACTCACCTCCCCAATATTTCAGACAGCAGGGGGGAGTTTTTAGGCGCGTGAATATACGATTCCAATGTTAAACTGCCGCTGCCCCAATACTTGTTGAAAAGACTAATGCTTTGTCTAAACGTTTCTTTTTGAAAATTAATTGTTGGAGTCCAGTAGCGGATTTTTCGGATTGTCCGCTCAATTGATTTTCTGCCATTTGTCCAACTCATCTTGCCTTGCGATATAAAATTAAGGCAAATGGAATTGGCAATTGCATTATCAGATATTTCTTTTTCCTTTGTATCTGGCCCAAGATACGCAACTTGGCTTGAATCAGCTTCAAATCTTAACAATTCATCTTCTTCGCGAGGGGTCAATACCTTAACCTTTATTTCAAGAGGGCGGTAATTCTCAATTGGTGTCTTTTCAACACTCAATTGAGCTGCCAGTTGGGATTCCAATATCTCCTGCTCTGTTTCAATCAACTGATGAAACTCTGTGGTCACAAGAAACAGCCGCTGAATTCGCAATCCCTGCCTAGCCATGTGCTTATTCATCGTCAAAAATCTTCCGTTACTGCCAAGGTTGTTGTCTGTCCAGTAACCAGGGTATGTCATGGTTCTATACACCTGTTTACGGGTAGCCCCGGATAGCAAGCGGCAAAGACTGGCAATGAGAACATCCCTGTCTCCATACACTTCATAGTGCCCACGTCCAATTCTTTGGGCATCTTCGTATAAGTTAGTAGCTTTCGTCCAAATCAGACTTTTGAACAGTTCATTTTCTTCGACAGAGATATTGGCTTTCTTTGCAATATGTAGAAATAATCCGGCGACATTTTCCTTTGTTACGGCATCGCTCTCGGCCTTGGCTTTATTACGATCCGCTTTTGGTGTTTTTATGCGCTTTCTTTTGCCAGCGGTGGCGGCAATTCTTAACGCTTCAATTAATTCTTCTGCACACGAGAACCGATCATCGGGATTGTATCGAAGGCATTTGTCCAATATTTTCACTACGTTTTCATTATCCTTAAAAAACAGGCCGTCTTTTGCAGCCATAACATTTTGATATATGTGGGCCTTTAACCTCACGACGTCTTTCGGTAGGTTTTTAGGAGGATGGCCGGTGATTATCTTATAGAAAATCGCTCCCAATGAATATATGTCGCTTGGAAGCCACAAGGCTCCAAGATTATCACTGTCGAGACATTCCGGGGCACGAAACGCATTATCTTCCTCTTCCTCAACCTTTGGTCTGGTCGCTTTCGAGTCGCATAGGGATGAATAGCCAAACCCAACAAGGCTGAACGTGTCTCGGCTATCGTGTTTGATTATATTTCGAGGAACGATAAAAGAATGCAGAATGCCGTGATTGTGGATTATCCTGACGCATTCAGCCAAACCAATGGCAAAATGAAAAAACTCTTTTGTTTTGGATGCGCTGTATTCCTTTTGCACCATATCATCTCCGTGAATATGTTCGTATAGGATTCCCGGAATGTTTTGACCTCTAACCTTGCAAAATGCAATAGGTCTTGGGATGGTGAAAGTATCTTTGAGGCATCGGGTGTGAATATAAGACAGGATGGCGTTTTTTGCGAATTCAGACTGCAATCTTTTCCCCATCTCATCATAGTATTCTTCGGTTCCACCATAGTGAGACACATCTGTTTTTGTTGGCGGCGCAGGTTGCTTTAGAAATAACTTTTTATTTTGGTATGTCATTACATAGGACAAACCAATCTGCCCTCTGGCAGCGATGGTTTCGGGCACCACCTTCATCCCGACCCATCTATCGTCGGATAATTTAGTGATTCTACTATACACGCCTTTTTCGTCCTGTGACGGCGAAGCGTTTGGGCCATCTGTCGTTAACGATTGAAAATCGCGAATCTCTTCGCGCATTTTATCAATCCACGCAGACCATTGATCATTGTGGCCTTTCTTCTTTGCCGGATGACCATTTTGTGAATCCGCTTCATTCCCCGATGAATCCGCCCACAATATCGGCAAAAGCTCTATTTCATTACTATTTTTTCCATTCACACTAGCTACCTTATTTTTGATGCGTGAAGGTTTGGTGGGTTTTTTCATATACGCGAGGTTTAATCTAATTCGTAGTTACACGCCTGAGCGGCACCTGAAATATCTGGATACATTGATCGAAAATGTATGTGGGCCTTTTCAAGCCAAGCAAGGCAGTCCTTTTTATCTATATTAGGAATGAGAAAGCGCAATAATACGGGTTCTTCATGATACTTGTCGCCTATATGTTTAACCACGCACTCTTCGATTGAGTGATGCGATGGTGATAAGGTGAAAACACCTTCTTGAGCCTCAATCCTTTTATTTTGCCTAGTTAAGACGTCTAACACATGTATGCCATCCTCTGGAATCGCCTCTTTGTCTGGCCATCTCTGGCGGACAAGTGACAAATTCAAGGCATATACTGCCCTATATCCGACACCATCTGGCCGATTATTGTTTCCTAGAAAAGCAAACCATAATGCAATTAGCGGACTTCGTGTCCAATCTAATAAAGGTGTTGCCAGCCCATTGTGCTGTCCGAGTGCAAACAGTTCAAAAACCATCGGTAGATGGCATGGCTCAAGTTCGGAATCAATTTCATATAGTATGGATGCCAACCCTCTTGGACGCTCCGTTAATAATCTTAACAATCGGTTATGAAGAACCATATGTTCGATTTCGAGAGGATGTATCTCCCTTAAACGAACAAGAAACTGGCTTAAATGTTTCGCTGTGGCTTCCGATGCCTTTTGAGACCATTCACCACCGTAGTCCTTTTTCCGAATTATTCGGGCCAGTGAAGAGATAAGTTGATGATCTGGATCATCTTGGCCCCTCCATATATATTCTTTTCGGTTCTTAAAGTGATTTGAGATTATATCAATAAAATCTGTATAGCCGTTCTTGAGAATGAACGTATGGTATCCGTGTCCTGAACGCTTTGGCCTTGGGTCTGAAGGTGACTCCGCTTGAGGAGTCAGATTTTGAGCCTTTTTCATTTTTTTAAAAAAACAGAATGTATTTTAAAGTCAAGCTAATTATCTGCATTATGCGGCTAGGCTATTGCAGTTAGCTCAAATGTGGCTTTTCCGGAAAACTTCCCGGATGCCATTCGGTGGCCACACTCGTTCATCACATAAATTATTTCACACTTGCAAATTTTATCATTGAATCTTGGCACAGGCTCGCCATGCTTGCTTCAAATAGTAACCGCTGTAAGGGAAAATATGTTCGGATTCTTTGGAGCGAAGAAGGCGGATGTCATCGAACACTGGTATGCGCTGGTGCCGGACTTCAGCATATCCACCAGAGAATTCTACGCAGACATCGAAAAGCAATTGAAGGAACGGCAGGTTCCCGGCCTCGACATCGCTTACGTTGATTTTGCCGAAGGCGGCGTGTTGTCCGCCAAGCGAGAATATCTGCGGATGACCCGCGAACGACTGGTCTTCGACATCTGCGCCGCGCCCTTTGGCACGGCGTTTTTCTTTTCCTGCCGCTTCGCCCAAATCCCCACCATCATCCGTCTCTGGCAACTGCTCGTTGTCATCATTGGGACATTTTTGGCAACAACACTGGTGCTGCGATTCGCTGGACTCATCCTTGGCGGACTATTGCTTCTGGCAGGCATGGGATTCCTCATCTACCTGCTACGGAACGCGGTTGCCCTTGGCCTGAAAGACCTCGATGCCACACTCATCAAATCTCCCGTATTCGGCCCGATCTACGAAAACTGGTTTCGCAAAGAAACCTACTATCGCCACGACACTCGGCTCATGTATTGCGATACGATAAACAGCGTCGTGAAAGCCAAAGTGGAAGAAGTGACGGGAGCCAAAGGCATCAAATTGGTTCGCTTCATGGAGCACAGCCCAATTTTAAGCGAACTGTATAAAGTAAGTGAACATCTAAACAACCAAAACATACAACCTTTAAAACATAATGAATAGAGAATCATTGTTGAAGATATACGCCGGGAATAAGCTTATTGGCTCCCATTATCCGATCCTAGTCGTGACGGGCGACAACACTCGGGATAAAATCTTCTTTGGAGAACATTACCTTTTTGCGGATATTGCAAAACTTCCATTTGTTGCCCGCAGAGACATGGTCACCCCCGAAGACACCAGTCCTGAGTTGTTCAATTTCGATAATTACCCCGAAATATTTTCTGCCGAGTCGCTATTAAAAAACCAGTTGATTTCGGCTTACGCACATTTTGCAAACGCCTTTTCCACTTTGAACATGAAAGCTTACAAAGAAATATTTTGGGAGGGACGCACGTTTGAATTCTGTGAATGTAGCGATCACCCGCTCAAGCAGTTCAAAATCTTTGGGAAATACATAAAAGAAATTACCGCCATGTTTGAATATTCACGGAGCAAGAAAATTCAAGAACTCAAAGAAAAATTATCTGCTCTGCCTAAAGTCAAAATCGAGTCAAGTTACGATGGCGAAAAATAATAATGGTCAATAAATGAGTTCCATCGACGAACAATTGACCAAACAGTTCTACCGATGGGAACAGCGCGGACGCGGCTGGCAGGTTTTCCCCGAACCCGTAGCGGTTGAACCGCCCTTTATTCCCTTCCACGGCCATTATCTCCCCAACACTCCGGTGATTGACGATGGCCGAGTGCCCACCTTCTTGAGTTCGCTGGTGCAGCGGTTGAGCCAGAAGTTAAGCACCGCTCCACCACCAGCGCCGGTTGAACCCGAATCGGAGGAAGAGCCGGAACCTACCATACTCATCCGTCATTCACTGGTCGAATTGCAACTAGCTCTGCCTGCCGACCTCGACTTTGCACAGAACTCCCACGAGCAGTTCTTTCGCAACCTGACCCTATGCCGTGAGCCGGTAGCCTTTGAAATGGTTGGCATCCATGGACGCGTATTCACACAATTTGTGACAGGTGAGGCTGATTCATCACTGGTTAGGAAACAAATAACAGCCCACTTCCCTGACGTGCAACTTCGGCAACAGGAAGGCGCGCTCAAAAAGGCATGGGCAGCCAGCGAGGGCGACGAGGCGTTTGCCGTCGAGTTCGGCCTTGAACACGCATTCATGCTGCCGCTTGCGACCAACAAGCTCGACCCGTTCGTCGGCATCGTCGGCGCACTTTCCGAGTTACTGTCCGGTGAGCTTGCCATGTTTCAAGTCCTGTTTCAGCCGGTGCAGAATCCCTGGGCAGAGAGTATCGTCAATTCCGTCACCCATGCGGACGGCAAGCCATTTTTCGTCAATTCGCCGGAACTGGCAGGCGCAGCGGAAAACAAAGTCGCCAAGCCACTCTATGCCGCCGTGGTTCGCATCATGGCACGCACGGCTTCACGTTCCCGGTTAAATGAAATCGCCCGCGACCTTGCATCATCCCTCCGGGTGTTCGGCAATCCCCAGGGCAACGCCCTCATTCCGCTCCACAATGAGGATTACCCCTTTGAAGAACACCTTGCAGACGTGATTGCCCGGCAGTCCCGTCGCAGTGGCATGATTCTGAACAGCGACGAGCTGGTCGGTTTCGTGCATCTGCCGTCGAGTGCCGTGCGTTCACCGGCATTGTTGCGCGATACCGGCCGAACCAAAGCGATACCAGACATCGTGCGGCAGTCAGGCGTCATCATCGGCGACAACGAACACAATGGCGAAACCGTGCCGGTTTTCCTCACCGCCGACCAGCGTGTCCGCCACACCCACATCATTGGCTCATCCGGTTGCGGCAAATCTTCGCTGCTCTTGAATTTAATCCGTCAGGACATCGAAAACGGCGACGGCGTGGCCGTCCTCGATCCGCACGGCGACCTGATTGAGCAGATTTTGACCCTGATTCCCGCCGACCGGATTGACGACATAGTCTTGGTGAATCCGTCCGATGTTGAGTTCCCCATCGGATTCAACATCCTTCAGGCTCACTCGGAGGAAGAAAAGAATCTCCTGTCATCCGATTTGGTTTCCGTCTTTCGCCGACTGTCAACGTCCTGGGGCGACCAGATGGACACCGTGTTGCAAAATGCGATCCTAGTTTTTCTGGAAAGCAATCGTGGAGGCACGCTGGCGGACTTGCGCCGGTTCCTGCTTGAGCCACCATTCCGCAGCGAATTCCTTCAAACCGTCAACGACCCCGAATTGATATACTACTGGCAGAAAGTCTTCCCGCAGTTGGGCGGCGGAAAATCCATCGGTTCCATCCTGACCCGGTTACAGGATTTTTTCAGTCGGAAACCACTCCGCAACATGGTGTCGCAGCGTGAAAACAAGCTGGATTTTGCGGACATCATGGACAGCGGCAAAATCTTTCTAGCGAAGTTGTCAGAAGGCTTGTGCGGTGCGGAGAATTCCTACCTGCTTGGCACCTTGCTGGTGTCGAAGTTCCAGCAGCTTGCCATGAGCCGACAGGCACAGGCCACATCCGCCCGCCGGGACTTCTGGTTGTATGTGGACGAGTTCGACCACTTCATATCGCCCAGCATGGCGGAGATTTTGAAGGGGGCGCGCAAGTATCGGCTTGGCCTCACGCTCGCCCATCAGGAATTGCACCAGTTGCAAAGCGAACCCAAGGTGGCCAGCGCGGTGATGACGCAACCATGCACCCGCATCGTTTTCCGTGTCGGTGATGAAGACGCCAAGAAATTGGGCGAAGGCTTTACGGCCTTTGATGCTAAGAGCCTGAAAACACTGGAGAAGTTCCATGCGATTGTCCGAGTGGAGCGGAATGACTTTGATTTCAATCTGGCGCTCCGTAAGCCGGAATTGGAACCAATTTCCGACGCCCAAGCCATCATCGCCGCCTCGCGGGAAAAATATGCCACACCCCGCGCCGAGGTGGAGGCCGCATTGCTGGCAAGTTTGCGGAGTGAAACCACGAAATCCGAAGCGGCTATGCCGCATCCCATCGCTAAAAGTCCGACGGCTCCCGTTGCGGAAATTTCGCATGTTGCCAAAGTTCCGAAAGCGGCAACGCCGCCCGTCACGGATGTTCCGAAAATTACGGTTTCGGAAAAGAAAACGGAACCGAAGCCCAAACTGCCCGATAGTGGCCGTCCGAAAGAACTTTTGGAAAATGAATTGTTGCTGGACACAAAGCCGACAGTTTCCGTCACGCCGAAAGATTTAGGGCGCGGAGGGGCGAGGCATAAGTCCATCCAAAGCAGGTTGAAGACCGAGGCGCAGAAGCTTGGCTTCCATGTCGAGGTCGAGAAGCAGTTGGCCCCAGGCTCGAATGATGCCGCCGATCTGGTGGTGCGGCGCGGGCCGGTTGAAATCGCGGTGGAAGTCACCATCACCACCAGTGTTGACCATGAATTTGAGAACGTAAAGAAATGCCTGGCATCGGGCATTAGCCGAGTGGCCGTGGTTGCCACCGGGCGAAAGCATCTGGATGAGATTGCAGCCGCCGTGCAGGGCGGGCTTGGTTCGGAAGCGACGGCAAAAGTCGGTTACTACACCCCGGATGAATTTCTGGCGGAATTGCAAAAACTGGCGAAGACAGCGGAGTCACCGCCAGTATCAGAGCCAATGATTAAAACCGGCAAGATACTCGGCTTTGAAATCACCCGGAATTTCCCGAAGCAGACGCCGGAAGAACAGCGATTGAACCAGCAGGCCATTTATGAGGTGACGATGAAGGCCATGAAGACATGAGTCTGCACAGATGAACGTTGATTGACGCATCAGTATTTCCGGCACAAACTTGCCACAATTATGCCAGACGGGATTGATATAACATCCGCGTGGCAGTGCTTTAGCGGCAGAAATAATTTGCGCAGATTTCAAGTCGTTGGCCCAATTATAATCTGTCTGTAAACAATTTAACATGGAAACGACCGATATTCGCAACAAAGGATCTTCTGTGCCGCCCTGGGGCTGGCGTGGCAGTTGGGAAAACTTTGTCGGATTGGAAATGAGAGCGTTTCTTCGCTCACTCCTTCTGCATATTCAAAACCGTTGGAGCGATAAACCATTGAACCTTGGTCAAGTCAGATCGTGGATTCGTGAATACGAAGTTTTTCAATCATTGCTTAAAAACCTTCTATTTCGGTATCCAGTTGCGAAAGAAGCAGTCATCTCTTTTGAGTATGAGCTCGCGCTAGAAGAAGGCGAGCGCCCCGATATTCTTTTACATTTTCCAAACGGCGTAATGCTGGTGGTTGAGTGTAAGAATCGGGATTTTCCAAGCCGTGAAGATTTTAATCAGGTCCGCAAATATGAGCGCAGTTTGATTTTGTTTCACTCTGCACAGCATGTTTACCCTGTGGTTCTGTTACTGCAAAACGCAAAGACGGAATTGACGGATAATAGTGCGACAAACATTGTTTTATGTGATTCGAGCGAGCATGGGCTTAAAAAGTTTTTCAAATTGCTCGAAAATCAACTCGAATCCAGACCTGATAACCTGACTGCGACATTTTCTCCTGCGGAATGTTACCAACCTGCGGTGGAGCTTATTGCTTCTGTTGTGGAAGCTGTAAACAATGCAACATCACCTGAACATATAACATTGGAGCAAGCGAGTGTGACTATTAATCGGGCTTTGAATGAGGCAAGGGAACACAGTAAGCACATCATGATTGCATTGCCCGGAGAAAAGTCCAGCGGCAAGACACCTCTTGGGCTCCGAAGCGTGGCAATCGCATGGAAACAAGGAATTTCATCAATTTATCTCACAGGCGATACGCCACCGCCTGATGATGTTGATGCATTCTTCAAAAAAATAGGCAATGCAGTTGGATGGTCTGCGGCATCTAGTTTTATCCGAGGGATGAGTCAATTTCCAAGATTTGTATCTAGGCGACCACTGAATTCACCATTCCGAATGTTCGTATTTGATAACACAAAGCACTGTCTTTTCCCGTCATCTGATAATTTTCCACTCCATGAGGCGGCTTTAGTTGCTCACTGCGACGCACAACCGTGGGCTGTCATTTTGGTGCTCGTTGATTTCGAGGGAGGAACTTATTATAGACAGGGTGACGTATCAACTTCAGTCAAACACTGGTTCCAACGATTGTTACTTCACAAGAAGAATTCACAGTGGACTTTTTTAAGTCCACAGAGTTTCGGCATATCTCAAAATGCGGCTGAAAAGCATGGCATAAGTCTCATTTTTAATTCCTGCCTGTATCTGGGGAAACGGAAACTGCCATCTCCACCAACAGAATCCGATATTGATCCGTTACAAGAAGCACGAAAACGATTTAACTACCATATCACTGAACAAAACGAGGAGAGATGGCAAAAAGTTAAACAAAAAGCATGGCAGTCATTTCTACGAGAAACAGGAAAATCATCGGCAAAGGAGAAATTCATCTGGAGTAAAGAACTTCTTGTGCATCGGATTTCAGCTAGCGAAGGATCTCTAATGCACGGAATGCCTGGACATGGGGTCGCGTTGATTCACGAACTTGCGGCTTGTGGTCGTCTTACTGAAGTTCCAAAAAAACTCCTGACGTGGGAGGTGCTTAACTTGGAAGAAGCTCGGCCAGGGAGAACACCGATCAGACACGCTGCAAAATATGGGCATATTGAACAAATACCACCAGAATCAGTCGCCGAGCATTACAACACTGTATCGCAAATTGCTATCGAGGCCGTTGAAAACAGCAGATCAGATAGGCGTGCAACGCGCCGACTTGAAACGTGTCGTTGGCTAATTAAAATCACGCTAGCAAAGAACATTGACGCGCGGTCGTGTCTGGCAGAGGCAAGGAGCCGAATCGAGCAAATGGTAGATGATGTAATCCGAGAAGGCGGTTCGATTCCTGCACCACTGACATCCGCTTCCATGTTAGATAAAAACAATGAAAGCTCTGTTTCATTTCTTGAGAGTTATTTATCAGATGGTAACGAATGTCATTTAGATAGCAGTATCTTTGAATTCTACCTTGATAGACTTATCATTTTTGCCAGGAACGAAAGTAAAGAAATTCGCGTGGAGCACCCAACACATACTCCCGGACGTGCATTCCATAAACGTTTAGCTCCACGAAAGCCATTCCCTCAACAACCAATCTCGCCGAAAGAAGCTGATAAGCCAACCGGAACACAGATTGATTTGTTCTAGCCGTCTCAGACAATATGATTACTGCTGCATCATCTTAATTGCAACGCACGTCGTTTCTTTATCATATGAAATGCTGGCCCGATAATCTTGAACGGCGAATACGCCTCAATCATACGCATCCGTAGTTTGACCAAACTTTGCTCTAGGTTTTCTTCCGCATTGAAAATTGAAGTTTGCGTCACCCCCATTTCCCTCGCCGCTTGAGCGCGAGTTTTGCCCGCCTGTTTGCGGAATCGCTTGGCAAGCGCAATCAAATCTTTTTCTGCCAACAGTTGATTTTGTGACACACCGCTTTTTTAGCAGATATATTCGATTTGACTATACTTTTATCTTGCCTTCCCCATTCGTTGTCGGCTATGAAGTAGTATATGAAGGAAAATAGTGTCAAAAATAATTCGCCGAAGGACATGGGTATCTGGATTCGCGTTTCGAGCGTTGATTTGGCTAAAGGCGAAAGCCCCACCCATCACCTTGAACGCGCCAAGGCATACGCCGCTTCGCGCGGCTGGACGATCAAAGAAGTGTATGACCTTGCCGGCAATACTGGCACCTCTGGCAAAACCGTCAAAGACCATCCCGAAACACAACGGATGCTGGCCGACATAAAGCGCGGTCACATCACCGGCATCATCTTTTCTAAATTGGCGCGACTCGCCCGCAACACCAAGGAGCTATTGGAATTCTCTGAATATTTCCGCGACCACAATGCCGATCTGGTTTCGCTCCAGGACGCCATTGACACATCCACGCCGTCAGGCCGGATGTTCTATACCTTTCAGGCTGCACAAGCCCAATGGGAACGCGAGGAAATCGCCGACCGGCAAAAGGCATCCATTCTAATCCGTGCCAAGCTCGGCAAAACTATTAACGGCCAAGCCCCCTTTGGCTACCAGTGGAAAGACCGGAAGCTCGTCATTCAGCCTGATGAAGTTCCCATTCGGCGAAAGATGTATGAATTGTTTTTGCAATGCCGACGCAAAGGCACGGTTGCCAAATTGTTGAACGCCGCTGGCCATCGCACCCGTGAGGGTTGTCTTTTTCACGACATTACTGTTGCCAGAATGTTGACCTGTCCGAGCGCCAAGGGCATCTACTATTTCAACCGCGTTCGTAAAACCGGGCCGTGGGCGGGGACAGAGAAGCCGGAAGATGAATGGGGCAAAACCGAATGCGAGGCGATTGTGACGGAAGACCTGTGGAATCAGGTCAATCGTATTATTGAGGAATCATTGAAGAACTGGAAGAAGCCAGGCAAGGTGCCGATGAACCCGTTTGGTAATCGTATCTGGTGCGTATGTGGGAGCAAAATGTATGCGCGGACGGATTCACCCAAATACCACTGTCGCGCCTGTAACCGGAAAATCCCGGTGGAGACGTTTGAAGAACTCATGCGTCAGGAATTGCACCAGTTCTACGGCTCGAAAGAGCAGGTGGCCATCCGTCTGAATGACGCCAAAAAGAATCTGGCGGACACCGAACAGGCGCTAACCGCCTTGCAGCGGCAAATCCAGAAGGTGCGTGAGGACATGAAGCAGAACCACCAGTTGTTCTTGGACAAGCTCATCACGCCCCAGGGATTTGCCAATCTATACAACCCCGCTGAGGAACGTTTGAATCAGTTGCTTGGCGAACTGCCCAAGCTAGAAGCGGACGTTGCACGGTTGAAAATGGATCAAGTTTCGGTCGAGGAAGTAATCTTTGAAGCCCAGCACCTCTACGAGCAATGGCCGAAAATGGAGGTGGAAAAGAAGCGGGCAATCGTCGAATCCATCTTTGAAAAGGTTGAAATCGGCGAAGGTAAAATCAACATAACCTACAGTGGCCTACCATCTTCTGAAGAACTGTGTAAAAGCCAACAGCAGATGGCTCCGGCGACTGGTTAGGCAGCATGGTCATCTCTATCTAAAATGTGAATCAACCCAAATACAAAATCCGATAACTAGCGCAAAATAAATAAAATAATCTCGCCAACGAAATGTGCGCCTATAAATACACCATGCAAGCCGAACAAAAGCCAAAAGAAAAAATGCCTCCTTACAAGCTCCGGCAGCCTCGCCACCATAAGTGAGCAATGGACACGACGCGATGAAGCCGACAATAAAAAACAATAAAAGTGCAAGCGATGGCATCAATCGGCTTTGCTTGATGGCTGGCTGTGCTTCCATATCTCTAGTCGCGTAATGCTGCCTAACAGTAATTAGGCCGCAGTATTTGTGGCCTATCAATTTTCACGAGTTCGAGCTTGTGCCGGACGTAAAAAGTTGTCCAGCCTGTTTTTCCATCAGAAACGAAGAATGATTTGTTCCAAGCAAAGGCTGCAAATCCGCCGGTTGTTTACTTGTGCTTCTTTAACTGGACCGGCTCACCGTCCGGTTCAATGTTTCAACGGCTCCAGATAAATCTTGCGGATTTCGATGTCGCCGCCTTCGCTCTGGATGCCGACGAAACCGGATGAAACGGTGCATTCGGTGATTTCATTCAGCAGCTTGCCATTGATGACGGCTTTCACGGCGTTGCCGGCGCAGATGGTGACGTTCGTGTTCCACTCGCCGACGGGTTTTTCATTGGCTTCGCCGGGGAACGGCACCGGCGTGTTGGCGTCCTTGCCGAGCGCCAGATGTTCCTTGCACTCTGCGCCGGCCATCACAAACAAATCGCCCTGCCGGCCGGACTTGCCCTGATTCTGCACGCACTGCGGCCAGACCTTGTCCGGCGACTGGATGTGGACGAGCACGCCGGAATTGTCCGCCTTGGGCGCAACCTTGACGAAGCGCCATTCGACGGTGACGACGTAATCGCGATAGCTTTGCGTCGTCCGCAGATAGCCGACGGGTTTGCCGGTGCAATGGATCACGCCGTTGCCGACGCTCCAGGTCTTCAGCGGGTCGGCGTTGTCCTTCATACAAAAAGTGAAGCCGGATAGGTTCTGGCCGTTGAACAGGTCGATGCGGTTCGCCGGCGTGATGATTTCGGCGGCAAAAACGGATTGGAAGGCGAGCAGCCAGAGCAGCGCGGTGGATTTCATGACTCCAGCGTGGCGGGAAGAAAATTTTCGTCAAGTCCGCGCAAGAAATTTTTCCACCCGGGCCAGCACGGTCGCGGGCGAAAGTGCGCGCAGACACTCGTCCGTTCTTTCATAGGTGCAATCTGCTTTCAGGCAGGGCGAGCAGGGGAGGTCGAGACGCAAAACGTTCTGGAGCTGGCCGTAGGGCCCGGTGCGGCGCGGTTCCGTCGGACCGAAGAGCGCGACGAGCGGCTTGCCGAGCGCGGCGGCAACGTGCATCGGGCCGGTGTCGTTGGTGATGAGCAGATCGCCACGACGCACCCACTCGATCATTTCCGGCAGCGAGGTCGCACCGCAAAGATTGAGGCAGTGTTCCGGTGCGGCTTGGGCAATGGTTTCGCCGAGCGGCTGGTCGCCTTTATCGCCGAGGATGGCAAAGTGTGCGTCGGGGATTTTCGGCACAAGCGCGCGGACGAGTGCGGCAAAATGCTGGACAGGCCAGCGTTTGTTGGCCCACCGCGCGCCGGGCTGGAGCAGGATCAGTTTTGAGTTTTGAGTTTTTAATTTTGAGTTTGCTTCCGGCCATTTGCGTTCCACTTCGGCGGCGATGGCGGGGCGTTCGGGGAGCCAGATAAAATGGTTGTGCGCAGGCACGCCAAGCGCCGGCAGCACGGCGAGATACCAGTCCACGGCGTGAGTCTGAAAACTTTTGCGCGGCACGGCGATATCATAAAAGCCGCGCGCCCCTTCGCGCACTTCGTCGAGGCCGACGAGAAGTTTTCCGCGGGTCAGCCAGGCAAAGGTTCCGCTGCGGGCGAGGCATTGCAAATCAATGACGAGGTCGAAGTTCTGGTCGCGGAGCCAGCGGATGCTGCGGAACATTTCCGGCCAGTGCTGAGGTTTGGCCCAGCGTTTGCGCTCGAAACGGACGATGCCGACGAGGTCGGGATCGCCTTCGATGAGCGGGGCGAGCGCGGAATCAATCCACCAGTAGATGTCGGCGGCAGGGAAGTGCAGCTTCAACAGCCGCAAAACCGGCAACGCGTGGATGACGTCACCGAGCGAACTGGGTTTGAGGATGAGAATTTTCAACGGCCGTAGGCCAGCCGGTCGGCGATGCGTTCGGGCAGGCCGGCCTCGCGGATTTTTTTCTGCGCGGCAGCGATGTCGTATTCCAGACGACGCAACTCAATGGTTTGCACATCCATGTCGTAGATGACATAAGCGGCTTTCGGATTGTTATCGCGCGGCTGGCCGACGGCACCGACGTTGATGAAATATTTTTTCGAAGGATCCACTTTGAACTTCGAATACGTGCCGCCGCGCACGACGGTGTCGCGCATGAAGGCGACGGGGACGTGCGTGTGGCCGAAGAAGCACATCTGCGTGTTTTGATACGGAAAACTGGCGGCGGCGGCAAGCTTGTCAAAGACGTAGCCCCAGCGGTCGGGCGCGTCGAGCGTGGCGTGAACCATGGTGAAATTCCCGATGATGCGGGAGTATTTCAAATCGCGCAGCCATTGCTTTTCATCTTCGTCCAACTGGTCGCGGGTCCAATGGACGGCATCGGCGGCGTGGGGATTGAAGCCTTCCAAATGGTCGTTGCTGGAGCAGTATTCGTCATGGTTGCCCTTGACGCAGGGAATGTTCATTTCGCGGACGATTTTAAGACATTCCTTGGGCTGGGCATTGTAGCCAACGACGTCACCGAGGCAGACGATATGGGTGGCCTTCTGGGCGCGGATGTCCTCCAAGACAACCTCAAAGGCATCCAGATTGCCGTGTATATCTGCGATGATGGCGTATCTCATGACTTAGCGGACAATCTCAAATCCTCGAAATTCATTTTTTGCATCCGCCCAGATTACCTCTTCGTTCCGGATAAATCCAGCAAGACCTGCATCAAAAAGAGCCACGCGGAAGGCCTCCAGTTCCGGACGACTGCCTTCGGCGACAAGTTCGACGCGCCCATCGGGCAGATTTTTCACCGTGCCGTTGATTTCAAAGCCGGTGGCGACGGTCTTGGTCGTATAGCGGAAGCCGACGCCTTGCACGCGGCCGGAATAGAAAATGGTCATCCGATGGCGCCGGGCGGTTGGGCGAAATTCATTCACGGCTGGGAATGAAGCCAAAGGCGCGTCGCCGACGCAATATTTTTTGTCGGCGACCGCAAAAAATTGTCTTTTTGGTTTGACCGAGTGTCTAATTTGCCGTAATCACAGCGCGTTGCCGCGCAAAAAAAATGCACCGGGATTTTTTTTGTGGCACATTGCGTAATCCATGCTGAACATCAAGTCATTTTTGACGGTTGATTTCGGGGCCGGGAGCCTCAAGTTGGCCGAGTTTGAGATTAATGAGGCGGGCGGTTTACGTCTGAAAAATTTCACGATCAAGCCGCTTGGGCTGGAAGGATCTCAGGAAGCCAGTCGCGAAAAAGCCATTCTGCACGCCTTGCAGGAGGCCATCGCCGAAAAGGGGATCAAAGCCAAATCCATCAATGTTTGCGCTCCCGGTTTCCATGTGTTTTCAAAATTTGTCAAACTACCGCCGGTGGACTCGGCCAAAGTTGGTCAAATCATCCAATACGAGGCGCAGCAGAACGTCCCCTTTCCGCTGTCCGAGGTGGTGTGGGACTACCAGATTCTCGGTTCGGCTGCGGGTGGCGAGCTGGAGGTGCTGCTGGTCGCGATCAAGTCGGAAATTGTCGAGGGCCTTTTCCGGGTCGCGGAACAGGCAAAATTAAAGTTGAACCTTTGCGATGCTTCGCCCGCCGCGCTCTGCAACGCTTTCAAATATAATTACGGCGATCTCCAAGATTGCACGATGTTGCTCGACATCGGCGCCAAGACCAGCAATTTGCTGTTCTTTGAGAAAGACCGGGTTTTCTCCCGTAGCATCAATCTCGGTGCCAATACCATCACCCAAGATTTTGCGAACGAAGCCAAACTGAAGTTTGACGAAGCGGAAAAAATCAAAATTGCCGAGGGCTTTGTCAGTTTGGGCGGCGCTTATGAAGAGCCCGACAATCCGCATCAAGCGGCAATTTCCAAGATTGCGCGCCAGTTCATGACCAAGTTGCACATCCAGGTCAACCAGACCGTGCAGTTTTATCGCGGTCAGCAAGGCGGCTCGGCTCCTCAGCGGCTGTTCCTTTCCGGCGGCGCGTCCATCATGCCCTACACGGCCCAGTTCTTTGCCGAAAAACTAAATGTGCCGGTCGAGTATTTTAACCCGTTCCGCAATGTGCAGATTGACCCGGCGGTGAACCTTGAGGCACTTTCACCGGTCGCGCATTCGCTCGGCGAAGTCGTCGGTCTGGGGCTCCGTAATCTGGCGACCTGTCCGGTGGAATTGAATTTAATGCCGGACAGCACCTTACGCTGGCAGTCCTTCAACCAGAAGAAACCCTATTTTGTCGCCACGGTGTTCAGCCTCGTGTTGGTTGCTTTCGCCGTTGGATATCTATTGCAGAAACTGGCCATCAACAAAGAGGCGAAGACCAAGGAGTTGGCGCCCAAAGTCCAAGAGTTGACCCGGAAATCGGACAATTTCAAGAAGGTTGCCGCCAAGCTGGACAAATCGAAAAGTGACAACCAGCTGCTTTCGACTTGGCTGCAGGAGCGCTTTTATTGGGCCGATTTCATTTCCGAATTGCGGCAGGCAATGATTCGCTCCGAGGTCAACATCAAGAAAAAACTGGCGGCGCAGAGTCCCGGTGTCGAGGCGGGAATCTGGATTGAGCAGATGACTTCGGCGTCGTCGCTTGCAACCGCTGGTGCCGGCAATCCTGCCAGAGTTCTGCCTGGGCAGCCGGGCATGGATGCGCCGCCCGTAGCGCCGCCGGATCAGAATGGTCAGCCGGCAGCTTCTCCCGACCAAGGCGGCACTCCCGCAGCGGATGCCAATAGCATCGCGGTGGTTTTTCGTGCGGTAAACCTGACGTCTGTTGATCCCTCGGCCAACAGCACTATTGCTTTTGCGGTGGAAAGTGAAATCAAAGCCTCGCCGTTGGTGAACCCCAAGACCACGCAGCTCGTTGGCCAGATTACACCGGACGATTCAAACGGCACGTTCACCTTCACCATGAATGTGGTTCCGCTAAAACAGGTGAATTTTTAATATGGGCTGGCTCAAAAGAAATTTATTTTTTGTGATCGGCGGCGCGGTCGCGCTCGGCCTGCTGGGGGCGGCGGGCTATTACATTTATCAGAACTGGAGCAAGAATTCCGAGGACTACGACAAGTTGGGCGAGGTCGTTGGAAATCTGCAAAATCTAGCGCAACAAAAACCTTCGCCGGGAAATGAGAAGATCAATAATATCGCCATTGCCAAGGAACAGGAACAGCGTTTGCGGGCATGGAATAAATCAACCGAGATTTATTTTAAGCCGATTGCCGCCATTCCATCTGGCTCACCCGTGCAAAGCGAGGCCTATGCTTCCGGTTTGCGTCACACGATAGATTTATTACAGCATGAGGCTAGTGATGCCAGTGTCAGCCTGCCGCCCAAATATGATTTTTCGTTCACGGCTGAACGGCCATTGGTCAAGTTTGCTCCCGGGAGTCTGGAACTGCTTGCCGTTCAGTTAGGTGAAGTAAAGACCATTTGCGAGATTTTATTTGCCGCACATATCAACGCCTTGGATGGCATTCAGCGGGAGAAAGTATCTGCGGATGATGCCAGCGGCCCGCAATCAGATTATTTGGGCCAGCAAACCACCACCAACGAAATCGCCTGCGTAACCCCCTACGTTGTGACCTTCAGATGCTTCACCCCGGAATTGGCGAAGGTCGTCAGTAGCTTTACGACGTGTTCAAATGCGTTCATCATTAAGTCAGTCAATGTCTTGCCGGCCGTCGCCTCGTCGCCGGCAGGTGCGGCCAATCCTGCGCCTGCGACCGATTCCAATTCTGGCCAGCCAGTGGCGGCGGTTCCGTCGCCCGCAGCCGGAAGCAAAGGCGGACTACAAACGGTTTTGAAGGAGCAACTGCTCCGAGTTACCATGGAGCTTGAATTGGTGAAACTATTGCCAAAGAGTTAAGATGGAATTCCTAAAAAAACATTACGAGAAGATCGTGCTTGGCCTTGTGCTGGCGGGCTTGGTGGGTTCGCTGATCTTTCTGCCATACTATATTTCTATGGATCAGGCGAAGATGAACGACCTTATTGATGGTTTGGTCAATCCACCTGTTTCAGCATTGCCCGATCTAGATTTGTCCGCGCAAACAGCTATTGTCACGCGTTTGCAATCCCCATTAAGTCTGGATTTGGAGACCACCAATAAATTGTTCAACCCATTGGAGTGGCAAAAAGGTTTGGACGGGAAAATGATCAAACTGAGCACCGGCAATGAAGTTGGTGCGCGTGCCGCAGTTGTCACGGGTATAACCCCGCTCTATTTGGTATTGACGCTTGATTCGCTTACGACAAACGAACTGGGAGCGCGTTATGTCATCGGTGTGGAGAAGCAGGCGGCGGACAAACTCGTCAAACGCCGCAAAGTTGAGCGCTACATTTCATTGGGAGACAAACCGAACGAAACTTTTTCGCTGGCCGAAGTCAAAGGCGCGCCGGAAAACCCAGATGCGCTGATATTAAAGCTCGTGGACTCCGGCGAACTGGCCACGCTGCCCCACGACAAGCCGTTTAAGCGTGTGGATGCTTACGCGGCGGATTTCCGTTACGATCCGGAGAAGAAGGTTTTTCGCGGCTGCCGCATCAACGACAAGGTTTCTTTTGGCGGCACGGATTATCTCGTGATGGATGTGAACAAGAACGAATTGGTTCTGGCGGACCAGACAAATCAGAAAAAAACCTCTTTGCCATTTGCGCCGTGACTGGTAGTTTTTGACAATTGAACCGCGTTGAACTTGACTAAATTATTTTTGCCATGACTAAAGCCGCCCTTCTAATCCTTGGACTCGCCACCGTGCTGGCCTTGCCCACCGCCACTTCAGCGCAGGATTCTTCCACCACCGCCGTGAACGAGGCGGTCTTGCGGCAGGCCAACCAAATCGTGCTGCGCGCCAAGCTGGCGGACGCCAAGTCCGCCGCGCAACGCGGTGACATCGTGACGGCGGCCAAGCTCTATCAGGAATCCGTCTCGCTCACCCAGCAGATCGGTTCCGGCATTGACGCCGAGGCGGCGCGGGCCATGGCCGGGTTGGCGGCCACCCGTCTCACGCTGGCGCGCGACGCGCAAAGTCGTGGTGATTTACACGAGGCAGGAATTCAGGCTGATCAGGTTTTGAAAGCGGATCCGAAAAACAAAGAAGCGTTGCTGTTAAAGCAAGCCAACGACAATTTGCAGGCTTCGTTGAAGGGCCGGATGCCGGATACACAGACGCTGGATCAGTTGCCCCAGATAATCACGCAAAAGACGGACGCCGGCACCTTGGTTCAGGACGGCAAGGTGCTTTACGAGGCAGGCAAGCTTGAAGACGCCGAGGCAAAACTTACTCAGGCCTTAACAATTGATGGCGGTAACTCGGCAGCCTTCTACTATCTAAGCCTCATCAAGCAGGCTAAATACGCTCGCGATTCCGCCCAGCACAACGTGGACAGCCAGACGCGTATGGCTCAAGTTGAAAAGCAGTGGGTGTTGCCCGTTTCCAAGGTGACGACACCTACAATTCCGAATTCTTATGCCTCAAATGATTTGATATATACCGGCCCGGGTCGCCAGTCCATCATCGCTAAAATGGAACGCACTCGCTTTCCGACTATTTCATTCCCCGATCCCACTCCTCTGAGCGAGGTGGTTCGGATTCTCTCGGAAAAAACCCGTCTTGCCGACCCTGACCACAAGGGCATCAATTTCATGATCAATCCCAATCCGGATCAGTCGGGTCAGCCGGTGGCTGCGTCCGTAGGTGGTGCTGCTGGTGGTAATATTGATCCAGCCACGGGTTTGCCGGCGGCGGCCCCGACGGCTCCGGCTGCTGGTGGCGGTGCGGGCGGCGAAGGTGATCTTGGTAACTTTACGGTAAAATTGACTCTGAACGATGTTAGTTTGTCTGAAGTTTTGGACGCCATTGTCATGTTGGCTCAAAACCCCACGGCTGGCGACACTCGCACGGTCAAGTTTTCCATCACGGATTATGCCATCATGTTCAAGTTGAAAGGGGCGGAATCGCCGCAGATGTTCATGCGCACGTTCCGCGTGGATCCGAACACTTTCTACTCGGGCTTGGAAGCTGTGACCGCCAACAGCTTTGGTGGTGGTAGTGGTAATAATGGTGGCGGCGGTGGTGGAAATGGTGGTGGCGGCGGTGGTGGTGGCGGTGGGCAGGGTGGTGGCGGTGGAAATGGCCAAGACAATGGTGCCGTGGTTGGCACTGTGACCCCCTTTGGCTCTGCTCGAGGCGGTGGTGGCGGCGGTGGGCAGGGCGGTGGTGGTGGACAGGCTTCTGAAAGTCTATTAGATACAGTCACCATTGGTGGTGCTGGCGGTGGTGCTGGCGGTGGCAGAGGAGGTGGTCAGCAAGGTGGTGGATTGAATTTTATCACCAAAATGACTTCTACTGCTGCACCTAGTGTGCTGGCCATGCAGTTTTTTGCGGCCTTGGGTGTGAATCTTAATCAGCCCGTCGGCAAGTCCGTGTTTTTTAACGACCGGCTAGGCTTGTTGTTTGTCCGGGCTACGGAGCAGGATTTGGATATTATTGAACGGGCGATTGAGGCCATGAACAAGGTGGGGCCGCAGGTTCATGTCAAGGCGCGCTTCATCGAAGTGGAGCAGACCGATAGCAAAGCTTTGGGATTCGATTGGTATCTCGGCCAATTTAACATGGGGAATCAAGTTGTGGGCACCGGCGGCTCTGCGCCATCGCTTAGTGTGCCGAATTCAGCAGCTAATCCTGCACCTCTCGGAAGTCCTACGGGCTTCTTTCCTGGTAATACGACCGCCAACATAATTCCTGGATCGGGCACAGATCAAATGCTAACTGGCGGTTTGCGCAATTCGGCTCCAACCATTGGCACCATCACCGGCATTCTGACAGACCCTAATTTCCGAATGGTGCTTCATGCGTTGGAACAGCGCGGTGGCTTTGAAAATCTGGCCGAACCGGAAGCAACCACCACCAGTGGTCGCCAGACTCAGATGCGCGCAACTAAAGTCATCACGGTTATCACCGGCGTTAATACGCAGACCTCAACTGCCACCACCCAAGCCACCGGCGGTGGCGGCAACAATAATAACATTCCGCAAACAACCTTTACTTATATTACGACGCCGGTTGAGACTGGGCCGATTCTTGACGTAGTGCCGTATGTTCTGTCTGATGGTTACACCATCAATCTTGCGTTGATTCCCTCACTGACAGATTTCAATGGCTATGACCCGATACCGACCGGTGCCATTCAGCAAGGTTCACAGATCGGTGGTGGCAATGCCTTGGCGGTAGCGTCACCGATTGTGCTGCCGGATTTCACGATTCGTCAAGTTGTGACCACGGTGAATGTTTGGGACAACCAAACCGTGGCGCTCGGTGGCTTGATTTCTTCCCAGATTCAGTCCACCAAGGACAAGGTTCCGGTGATTGGCGATATCCCGATGTTGGGTCGCCTCTTTCAGAGCCAGAGCAAATCGACGATCAAGAAGAACCTGATGATTTTTGTTACGGCCACGATTGTGGATCCGGCCGGAAATCGTGTGCATTCGGATGATGAGTTGCCGTTCGCCCAAAGCACGGTTCCGACCCAGCCGCCCGGGGCGGGTCAGGCTCAGGAATCGGTGAAGGAAGTCCATTCGTTGCCGCCGGCCAATCCGTGAGCCGGTTATTGATTGTTGATGGACACGCCTACGCGTATCGGGCTTTTCACGCCATACGCGAGTTGCGCGGGCCGGACGGGTGCCCGACCAATGCCATTTATGGCTTTGTGAAGATGCTGGAAAAGATGCGGCTGGCCCTTAAGCCGGAGTATCTGATGGTTGTTTGGGACGGTGGTTTGAGTGCGGAACGCATGGCGATGTTGCCTGAATACAAGGCGCAACGCGCGGAAATGCCGGATGATTTAAGGCCGCAGTTGGACGGAATCGTAAGCTATCTGGCGGCTGCGGGCATCGCCAGTTATCGCGGTGATGGAATCGAGGCGGATGATTACATCGCCTGTCTGGCGGGGCGGGCGGCGGGAACGGGTTGGGACGTGGTGATTGCCAGTTCCGACAAGGATTTTATGCAGTTGGTTTCGGCGCGGATCGGGTTATTGAATCCGAACGACAAGACCGGAGCGGTTTGGACGCGGGAGCAGGTGGTGGCCAAGGCCGGTGTGGAGCCGGGGCAGGTGGTGGACTGGCTGGCGTTGATGGGCGACGCGGTGGATAATATTCCGGGCGTGCCCGGAGTGGGGCCGAAAACGGCGGCGGAACTGGTGAGACAATTTGGTTCGGTGTCGGCGTTGTTCGAACGGTTGGCCGAGGTGAAGTCCGCGAGAGTGCGGCTCGCCCTGCAAAGTTCGGAGCAGAATGTCCGCCGAAATTTGGAACTGGTGCGATTGCACGAGGTTCCTTGCGAGTTTGCGACAGACCAGCTGGCGGTGCGCCCGCAGGACAATGAAAGATTGCGGCAGCTTTTTCGGTGCTGGGGTTTCCGGGGAATGCTGGAGACACTGGAAGCAAGGCAGCCGCAGCAACAGACAGAATTGATTTAAAAATGAATTTGCGAAGCTGGATCAACCACAAAGCCGGCGCTGTGAAAAGCGCTGTGGCGTTGATAGTTTTTGGACAACGCTGCCTGCATGGATTATTCTTTAAACATTGTTCCATGAATTTTACATCATTCCGCACCGCTTGTCTGATGGTCTGTCTTGGCTGTTTATCGGTATGGCTCCCACCATTCAACGCTTCGGCTCAAACCAGTTATTCTGCCAACGGCACTGAATACGCTGTGGTTGGATCCATGTTCGGCGATCAGGTGTTTCCGGATGCTGCCATCTCCACCAACGGTGGCTTTGTTGTGTGGCAGGATAACATCACTGACGGTGACAGCTGGGGAATCAGTGCACGGCGACTGGACTCAACACTGTCCGGCACTCTAAACACGTTTCGCGTGAATGCCATCGGTGCTGGCAGTCAGGAAAACCCGCGTGTGACTCTGTTGAAAAACGGCGGGGCGGCATTTGTCTGGCAGGGCGGCAAGCTGGGTTTTCAACATGTCTATGCCCGTTTCTGCACGCCGACCAATACGTTTCTCACCACCAATGACATTCTTGTCAATACCTTCACCAATAATTTTCAGATCAACCCTGCACTCACGGTTTTGAACAATAGCAATGTGGTGGTTGTTTGGGCGAGTTACAATCAGGCCAACACAAATTCCATGCAGGATGTCTATGCTCAAATCTTTTCCCCGGTCGGGCAAAAAGTTGGCACGGAATTTTTGGTCAACCAGTTCACGAATTACAACCAGCGGACGCCTGTCGTTGCCGCACTAACCAACGGTGGGTTTGTGGTGGCGTGGGTTTCCGAACAGCAGAGGAAAGTGGTCTCCGCTACGGGTTCGAACTCGGTCAATTATAGCTCCGCCACGTCGCTTAATCCCAGCGTGGATATTTACGCCCGTCTTTTCAGTGCTAGCGGGGCGGCCTCGGGCAATGAGTTTCTTGTCAACACGGACTATAATCCTTGCGCGAATCCGGCGGTTGCGGTGGCGAAAGACGGCAGTTTCTTGGTGGCTTGGACTGCGCGCAACCTGACCAATGCCAATAACAGTCTGGATGTTTACGGTCGCGCTTTTACAGGTGCGGGTTTGGGGGGGAATGTTTTTGGCATAAATACGTTTCTTTATGGCGATCAGTATGCGCCCCGAATCAGTGCGTTGGGCTTAAATTATCTGGTGACATGGACAAGTCTGGCTCAGGATGGCTCTCGTGAGGGAGTCTATGCTCGGCTGATCCATAATGATGGCAGCCCCGCAGATGGCGAGTTTCGCGTGAACACCACTACTGTCGGCCAGCAAATGCAGCCGGCCGTGTGTTCTGATGGGGTTAATCAGTTTCTGGCTGTCTGGACTAGCTTTAGTGGGTATCCCAATACCTTCGATTTGGTTGCCCAGCGCTACATTAATGCCTCGGCCATCTTGCAGGCGATGTCCGCGCCTTATGTCTGGGTGCCGTTTGTGACCAGTAACAATGTTTACCAGCCGCGACTCGTGGTTTCTTGGGCACCGTTGCTGGGGCTTTCCGTTTCAAATTACGAGGTTTATGTGAATGGTGCTGGAACGCCTGCGGCGTTGGTGGTCAGCAACCAATGGATCATGACGGCGGCAAATGGTTTGACCGCAAACAGCACGAATTTTTTCCAAGTGGATTATGTCCTTACGGATGGTCGACGTTCGCCGCTTTCACCTTCGGCGAGCGGCACCACCTGGGGCGGGTTGAACTGGAGCGGCATACCTTACGAGTGGATGGCAGCTTATTTCGGTGGTTATTACAATGGCCACTATACCACGAATTACTGGCCGGGATCCAACGCTCAGCTTGCCACCGGCGGGCCAAAACTTTCAGACATATTTTTGACTGGTGGCAATCCCTTGGATTCGACCACTTGGTTGAAGACTGCGGTGATCAGCACGACACAAGGGGTTTTCTTGGGTTGGAACACACAGCCTGGGGCCAACTATCAGGTGCAGATGTCAACCAACCTGACTACTTGGGCGAATGTTGGTTCCCCACGCTTTGCGCCGGGCGTATCGGATTCAATCTATGTCGGTGGCAGTTTGGTTGGCTATTATCGTGTGATTCTGTTGCGCTAATAATTTTGTATGCGGAAATTGATTGAAAATTTTTTGTGGGCGGGCGCGTTTCTCCTGACGCTCCAGTCGGCGTGGGGCTTTTCCTTGGCCGGCCCAATTGCAAACAATGACGACAACTGGCAGACCATCGACATTGGCTACGGCTTTAATGATCCGGTCGCACCAAAGGATATATACGAGGAATACCGACCGGTAGTGCCTGTGATGTATTATGCAAGTGATGCGTCATTTATCAGCTACTTTGGGTCGTCTGGACTGACTAATATCGATGCAGCCTTTGCCATTTTAAATGGTGTCATGTGTGGTCAAACCAATACCCCGGTTTACTTATATAGTCCGACCAATGGGGTTACAATGAGTGCCAATGGTGCTATTGGTGGGACGATTCTGACTTTGGGCAGTTCTAACAGTCTTGATAGTTATAATCCAAGTCTTTCAGATTTTTCATTTGATTCAATGCAATATAATTACACGGCTCAGGCTCTGGGGCTGTTGGATATCAAGACTTATGTTTTGCACTCGGTGGTATTACAGTTAGGCTTGGCTGATCCTGACCGCTATGTTTGGGCATTGCATAATCGCCTGGTCAATCCTCTTGGGCTTCAAAATCCATTATGTCCGCAAGATGTTGAGTATACAGTAGTCCAACGAAATTTTGATGTCAGTCAGAGTCCTCCCTATTCCTCGCTGATCAATGGCTCACTTTATACATATTTTATAAAGGAAAACTGCGGTTTCGATCCCGCTGTGCCTTGGAGTGCTAGAACTTTTCCAGAGCCAGCAGATCCGTTTGCCACTCGATACAGCGCAGTTACCAGTGGTGGGTTGTTGCGTCCATTTGCCTTGCAGTTTGGTTCTTTTTATACAGGTTTGACATGGGATGATGTGGCTGGCTTGAGGTATTTATTAAGCACCAACAACATTAACTGGGAGGCCACGGCACCCAGCGGTGGTGTGCTGCTTTCTACCAATGTTGGTGCGCAGCAATTGTTGATCACCTCGAATTTGACGACTTTGGTCACGGCATCAATGACGAACGACCCGGTGACTCTGGCTGCCATGTTCCCCGGATTGTCCGTGGTTGGCTTGGCGACCAATTATTCGCTGGGTTGGATCACCAACTACACCGCCTATTATACCAATTACATCGGCTCACCTTATGGCACGCCCCCGCAATTGGTGTATGCTACCAGTGTCACGCCAACCTTGGTGACCACTTATGTTAACGCTTTTCTCAATGTGGTGACCAACCACTATTATCCCAATACGGTCAATCAGATTATGTCCGTAACTGTTACCAATGCGATTGGTGCTCCCTATGGCTCTCCATTGGTGACCTATGTCACTTATCAGACAGTGGTTTTGACCAATGTATCGTCGGGTGATTACTATTTGGTTCCTGCGAATTCCGCCGGCTACAAAATTAATTCGGTTATTTTGACAAATCCAGTGATCACCACCAATGTGATAGTGAGTGCCCTGAGTTCATCGAATTCCTATTCATTCACTCAGTCAATTGTGAATTACTCGACCAACTACTGGATGCTGGTTCAACCGCTGAACGTGTCTTCAACAACGCCCGTTCCGGCGTTGCGGCGTGGTGTTGGCCGGGTTCAGTTCATCTCGGCTAGTTACGATTCGATTTTGGGACAATTCTTTCAGCCTTTGACCAATAATTACAGCATGGTGATGATTACCAACAGTCAGCCGATTACGGAGTATTATCAGCGGGTGGTTACTAGGCCGGACTTCTTGTTCCAAGCGGCAGATTTATCCGTTCCAAACGCCAATTTTCCATTTGGCCAGCAGGAATATACCGTGACGACACCTAATTTTGACCAAAGCACCATCATCAACAATCTAGCTGGGCCAGGCACAATTCCTCCCGGTGCAAACCTTACATTTAATAAGACCCTAAATAGCCTGTATGTTAATGGCAGCTTAAATAATTATAACCTTTCAACCAATGCCTTTCTGAACATTGATACCCAGTCTGTGCTGGATGGTTTTTGGGCATCCTTTGACGGCTCCACCAATTATCCGGTGGTTTATCCCTCCACTGCCAGCATCGCCAGTCTGATGAACCAGATAGTTATCCAAGTAACCCCATCCACGCCGCCGGATGCCACGAATGGGGTGCCTTATACCGTCACCTTCCAAGCTGCAGGTGGAGTAGGGCCCTATACTTGGTCTGGGCCAAATGTGTCCACTACGGTGCCGGGTTTAAGTTTTGATGTTGCGACAGCTACTCTGTCTGGAACGCCGGTGGCTGTTGGAACATTTAATTTCACTCTTCAGGTAACTGATTCCGCCAACCGGTCGGTGAATCTGAATTACTCAATTACAATCCACTAATTAGTTATGAAATTTAATATTCGCCCTGAGTCCCTTAGTTGCTGGGTGAAAACCCTGTCACTTGGTATACTGCTGTTGCTGAGGGGAAATCTGGTTGTGGCGCAGAACATGGATACATTTAATGTCGGCAGCGGTGTTCCTGGTGATAATAGCTCCCAGCCATTAGTCAACTATACGACGCCTATTTCTGCCACCAATTTCTTCAATGATACGGGTTCGACTTTCAGCTACAATTTAGTTAGCGGGGCACCAAGCTGGATAGACAATCTCTATGAAGGTTGGCGCTACACCCGCAACTTTACGAACTACGGCGAAATGGATTCAATCACCGGATTCCGTTTTGATAAACAAATTTCGTCACATACCGAGGCTTCCAGCTTTTACAATGTTGGCAACATCAACTGTGGCACACTAGCCAGTGCCGCTTTCTTAAGGCAATATTATTATCTTGGATATTACTATGGTGGCTACGGCGGAATTTATGTGTGGGCTACTAACATTTATAATTCTGGCACCATTGCGGTGGGCTACGATGGGTTGGCTAGATTTGTAGGCGATAATCTGGATTTCACTTACGGGAATATTTCTGTAAATAACACAGGAGGTGCCAACAGTTTCATATATGCCACAGGTCAGGCTGATATCTACACAAATAATTGGAATCCAGCAAATGCTCTGACGGATACCTCGGCTACTGGGTTGATGCAAAATTCGCCGAACCAGCTCAGTTTATCTAACCCCGGGGTTTACACAAGTGCCCAAGGTCGCACCACCCGGTATATCCTTGTACAGGACAGTAGCGGCGCAAATGTGTCCTATAATGTTTATTTTAATAACGGGACAGGCTATGTGGAATGGGTGGGAACTTATGTTGATCCGGTTTCGGGTCAGACTGTAACCAGCTACCAATATTTGGCTGATAATTTTGCACAGGGTGCCGGCACAAACATATTGAGTTATGGAGATCCTGGTGCGAGTGTGCCCAACAATTATACCTTTACGTCAGCAACTACGCCTATGAGTTTGGGCGTGCCAGCTAGCAGCAGCAGCGTAAATGGGGTGTTTACTGGCGTTGGCAGCTTCACTGGGAATACCTATTCTTATGTCAACGCCCAGTTGGTTACGACCACAGTTTCCACCAACGGAACCGGATTGGGAAATAAATCTGCTTCTATCGCCATAACCAATTTGCCTGGCAGGATTGAAATAACTGCCAATAAAAATTTAACTCTTACAAACGCCGTCATTTCCAGTGTAAACTATCTACTTCTTAAGTGCACAAATGAGTTTGACTATGATGGTTCTGCACTGATAAATCCGGCATATTCCGACATATATCTTGGCCGCACCAATGGAAATTTGGTAGTTACAAACCTGATTCCATCGATTATTCCTGTTTGGAGCGGCACTGTGCAAGCTTGGAATACGGTGTTCTATTCATATGTTACAAATCCTGTAACAAGCGTTGTGATTACAAACACACACGAAGTGCTTTTGGTGAGCAGTCAGCTTAGCCCTACATCTTCTCCGCAAGTTCAAGATTTTGTGCTTAATAGCCCAAATAATGTCGTTATTAGTGATGTGTTAAATATATCGAGGAATCTTTCAATAAATTGCACGAATTTAATGTTGACCTACAACGGAGCTGGAAATGGTGCGTCGTCAGCGGATGGTGAATTAAATTTGAACGCAGCATCAATATCATGGGCCAATTCATTGCCACGGCTACGTTGCCTCACTAATTTTGGTGTGATTAGCACTGTCAATCCAGTTAGTGCTACCTTTGGCGCAGCGGCATTACCCTACTTGTCCCTTTATAATGCCAATAATATATACAACAGTGGTGGTATGATAATTCGCGCTCTGGATTTAGAGAACTATGGGATTCTTGATGCCGGCGCTGGCTCCTTTGTTGCTCAGTCACTTATCACAACTATGAGTAATGCCGAAGTCTCTGCCACCAGCGGCACGTTTAGCGATACTGCCACCAATCTCGTAATTAGTGGAACCTATATCTATGCTGGAAAATCGTTTACGCTTGTGGCTACCAATCTATTGACTGACACGGGGCCTGGGAATGGTAACTTCTGGCTATTAGGTGGTAATTACTCTGGCTATTCTGCCTGGACTGGACTTGTGTTGCCCGTTAAGCCGATATATGGAGATCTACTCGGATCTAGAATAAATATAACAGCAGTAAGCGGGATCAAATTTGTAAACAACACTTGGGCTGCTTTGGATCAAGGTTGTTCTGTAAATGGATACACGAATAATGTGGCGATTGGCGTTTTGGAACTGGATTCGCAAGGCGCTGCTGGGAAATTTTACTTTACTGGCACATCAGTAAGCAATGCGATGTATGTCGACAAATTGGAATTGTGGAATTATGCCGGCACAAATTATTCTGTTGGAACTAATCTGACCGCATTAGCTTTTAATACCAATCTGGTCATTTATTATGCGGAAGCTATTGATATCACGAGCGGGAATTCGGTTGCGGAAGCCATCAATCACTGGAATGGCAATCATTTGCGCTGGGTTCCGTATTATGCTGGTTATTATAGTTCTATTAACCTAGGTGGAACAAATGTGGTTAATTCTGCATTGGCACAGAGTGCAAAAATTGATTCCAATGCCAATGGAACGCCCAATAATGCTGACTCAGGGCCATTTTTTGTTGCCTCTGAAATCAATTTAAAAACAACCCCAACCATTTTTAATTTGACGACTTCAATTCAGTTGCAATGGACAACAATCCCGTTTGCTACCAATTCCATCTATTATTCAACGGATAGTATAAGCTGGCTGCCGCTGACAAATTTTGATAATTACTATTATACTGACTCTGCAAATAATACCAATGCTGTTGCCAATTCAAGCAGCTTGAACTGGTTTGTTTCCCCGCAGTCATCTCCTGGGCCGACTACTAATGTTTGGATATATGATCCGGTGACCACACCAACACGTTACTACAGGGTTGCTGTGCAGCCGTGGCTAACTTATCCATATTAAGTTGGTCAACATGGCCAATGAAACTTTGCGGCTTGACCGGCGGCGTGGGGATGGGCAAATCCACCGCCGCCGGTTTTTTATTGTCGCGTGGCGCACGGGTGGTTGATACCGATTTGATCGCCCGTGAAATCGCCCGGCCCGGCCAGCCGGCGCTGGCGGAGATTCAGGCCACCTTCGGAGTTCATAGCCTCACCGCCACCGGCGAATTGGATCGGGAGCATCTGGCCCGCCTTGTTTTTGCCGATACTTCCGCCCGTCAAAAATTGGAAGCGATTCTTCATCCCCGCATCCGCGAACGCTGGCTGGAGCAGGTGGAAGTGTGGCGGCGTGAGCAAGCGCCGCTGGGGTTTGTGGTCATTCCGCTGTTGTTTGAGACGCAGGCGGAAAAATATTTTGAAAAAATGGTCTGCGTCGCCTGCTCAGCGGATTCCCAGCGGGAACGATTGTCAGAGCGCGGCTGGTCGCCGGAGCAGATACGGCAGCGCATTGCTGCGCAGTTGCCGGTGGAGCAAAAAATGGCCCGGTCGCAATTCGTGGTGTGGACCGAGGGCACGCTGGAAGTTCACCGGCAGCAGTGGGAGTGTATTTTGGCGCGACTCTGATTTCGACTCACTTCGGCTTCTTTTTCACCGCCTGCAGCTTTTCCCTCTCCGGATCAAATTTGTCGATCTGCACCGGGATGACAAACGGGTTGGACAACGTTTTCACGCGGGTAAAGCCCACGTCCTGCGCGCGGATGATGGCGTTAGCAAAATCGCGGAAATCGTAATACTTGGCGAGCTCGTTGATCTCATTCTGGTTGTTCAGATGCGAGACGAGGATGTTCTCCGTGTTGGACAGGATGTTCGGATGGATGGATGAAACTTCTTGGGTGGCATAAACGGTGGCGATGCGTGCTTTCGCGCCTTCCTTGGCGATGCGCGGCCAGACTTCGGTGAGCGGTTCGTTGAGGCCGATCAGGTTGTGCGCTTCTTCGATGTAAAAAATGGTGTGGGGCGGATGGCCGCCCGCATTGAAGGCCGCCATCGAACTGTTGAAGATGTGCCGCGCGATGCGCTTGCCCAGACGCTCGCGTTGAACCGGGTCGCCGACGGATAGGTCGAGGATCACGATTTTTCCGTTCAGGAGATGGCCGTAGATTTCGTCGCAGACATCCGTGCTGCGGTTGGGGGCGTGATAATCCTTGTAGGCCTGCAACAAACGGAAGCCGGGGATGTAGCCGCCTTGGTCGTTCTTTTGCAGTAAAAAATTCATCAGCACGTTGGTGTCCGGGTCGATCCAGTCCGTGCCCGTCGCGGTGACCAGTTCGTCCTGAATCTGGCGGGCGAGCAGGAACCATTCGTAGGCCTGTGTTGGCGTCAGGCCGTTGGCCGGATCCACGGAAGGATTGACCTTGTTGCGCACCCCGGCATTGGCCTCAAAGGTGATTTTGAATCCCGGCGGCGGCTCGTAGCCGGCGCGGGCCAGCACCGCTTGATACGCACCTACTTTTCGCTGGTGCTGGCTCAATTGGCGTTGATAGTCATTTTCACTGCTGCATTCCTCCTTGCGCGGCGGATCAAAATCCATGTTCAGGAACGCTTCGAGGTCGGCGGAACGGGCGGTCTTGCCCGATTCGATCAGCCCGCGCAGCGTGTTGTGACCTTCGTCCAGCTGGATGAAAAAATTATTCAGGATGAGTTCAAACCCCGGCGTGGGCAGCATGCGATAGCGGACGGTGTTTTCGGGGAACACTTCGGCGATCGAGCCTTTGTCCTGCTGGTTGGCGTTGGCGTATTCGCCGTTCAGATCGTAAATGATCTGGCCGATCTTCAATCCATAATCCGTGCTGGTGCGGCGCACCACGGACACCAATTGTTTCACCGTGTTGGATTTGCCGGTGCGGGTCATGCCAAAGATGGCGGTTCGTCGCGCCAGAAAATCGATGGCGTTCAGATGGAAGGTCGCGCGATCCGCCGTGTCGCTGCGATGCAACTGGTCGGTGGAGCTGTAGCGCACCGTGCCGATGGCGAAGCGCGGTAACTCGCCCGCCAGCCCCAGCCGGCGGGCTTCTTCTGTGGCGGCCGCCTGGCGTTCGGGGCTGACAAAATTGACGATGATATCCAGCGCCGCCCCGGTCGGGCGATAGACTTTCAGGCTGGCGGCGGCGGAATAAGATTCGATGTCGCTGCCCAGCCGCAGCTTCCCTTCCCGTTGAAAAAAAGTTCCAAGAATCCGGCATTCCAGTCCGTCAAACCCCGCGTCAGTCTGGGTTGATTCGTCCGGCTTCGACCCGGAGGCATTTGGAATTTGCAGGCTTTCCTTGATGGTTTGTATCCGAGGGACGTTCGTGGGCAGCGCGATGGCACCGGTGACCCGCAGCAATACGATTTCCTTGGCTGCCGCCGGCTGGCCGGCATCGGGGATGACCGCGAGCAGGAACCCGTTGTGCGGCACGCCCCGGGCCTGGGCTTTCAAGGCATCGTGAGTGATCACCAGAGCCTTCTCAAAATCTATCTGATAAGTGCAGCCGACAAACTGCTGCGCCTGAACCAGACCTGCCAGCGGATTCGTGTTCATGTCTGGCTGCAAGGGGATTCTCAACCGGCTGCGGAGTCAAGGTCATTTTTGAACCGGAGGCCGTTTTCTTTGTGGTGCGATTTTTTCCGTCGTGTGTTATTCTTCCTTCGCATGATTCTGACGCCTGACGAACTTCGCAGTCTGGTTGAACTCACACATCAGTCGCCGCACACGCTCCTCGGCATGCATCCGCTCGGCGATCGGTCGGGACTCGTCGTCCGCGCGCTGCTGCCTGACGCCCGGAAAGTCGAGATCGAGCCGGTGCATGAAAAGAAAAAGCCCAAGTTCGAGCTCCAGCGGATTCCCAACACGGACATTTTTGAAGGCGTCACCAAAGACACGCCCAAGGTGTATGCCTACGACTTGGTCGTGACCACGCACGACGGTAAAATTCGCCGCACCCGTGATGCCTATTCATTCCTGCCGACGCTGGGCGAAGCCGACTTGTTCCTCTTCGGCAAAGGCGATGAACGAAAAATTTACGACAAGCTCGGCGCGCAACTGCGCACCATCGATGGCGTTCACGGAGCCAGCTTTGCCGTCTGGGCGCCGAATGCGCAACGGGTCAGTGTCGTCGGTGATTTCAACAACTGGGACGGGCGTTTTCATGCGCTGCGGTTGCTTGGAGCCTCCGGTGTCTGGGAAATCTTCATTCCCGGCGTGGGGCAGGGCGCGCATTACAAGTTTGAGATCCGCGACGCGCACGGTCACGTCAAGTTGAACACCGATCCGTTCGGTTTTTTCTTCGAGGTCGCGCCGAAGCAGGCGGCGATTGTCTGGGACACGAAAAAGTTTTCTTGGAGCGATGGGGTTTGGCTCAAAAAACGCAAGGAACGCGACGCGCTGCGTTCACCGATGAGCGTCTATGAAGTCCATGTAGGCTCATGGCAGAAAAAGACCGCGACGGAATCGTGGAGCTATCGTGAGTTGGCGAAGCCGCTCGTCGAATACGTCAAGCGCATGGGCTTCACGCACGTTGAGTTTCTGCCGGTGGCCGAGCACGCTTTTTATCCGTCTTGGGGCTATCAGGTCACCGGTTTCTATGCGCCGACCAGCCGCTTCGGCACTCCAGACGATTTTCAGTTTCTCGTCAATGCGTTGCACGAAGCTGGCATCGGCGTGATTGTGGACTGGGTGCCTGCGCATTTTCCGCGCGACGAATGGGCGCTGGCCAAGTTCGATGGCACGGCGTTGTTCGAACACGAAGACCCGCGCAAGGGTGCGCATCAGGATTGGGGAACTTTGATTTTTAATTTTGGCCGGCATGAGGTGGTAAATTTTCTCGTCGCCAACGCGCTTTACTGGTGCGAACGCTTTCACGTGGACGGTCTGCGCGTGGACGCCGTCGCCTCGATGCTGTATCTCGACTATTCACGTAAGGCCGGCGAATGGATTCCGAACCAATACGGCGGACGTGAAAATCTGGAGGCCATCGAGTTCCTGAAAAAATTCAACCACATCACGCAGACGGAATTTCCCGGCGTGGTGACCATCGCCGAGGAAAGCACCGCGTGGCCGCAGGTGACGCGCCCGCCCTACATCGGTGGCCTCGGTTTTTCCTTCAAGTGGAACATGGGCTGGATGCACGACACGCTCGGCTATTTCAAGCATGAGCCAATCCATCGCAAGTATCATCAGAACGATCTCACGTTCGCGATGCTGTATCATCACAATGAGAATTTCGTGCTGCCGCTCTCGCACGATGAAGTGGTGCATGGCAAAGGCTCGCTCATCACGCGGATGCCCGGCGACGACTGGCAGAAATTTGCGAATCTTCGCGCGCTGCTCGGCTATCAGTGGCTGTTTCCCGGAAAAAAACTGTTGTTCATGGGTGGCGAATTTGGCCAGACGAAGGAATGGAACGAAAATGCGCAGCTCGACTGGTGGCTGCTCGGCGCGGGGCCGTTCCACCTCGGCGCGCAAAAGTTTCTTGCGGACTTGAACCACCTCTATCAAAAGTCCCCGGCGCTCTGGTCGGCAGACTACGATCACGCGGGCTTTCAGTGGATTGACTGCAACGACCGCGAGAACAGCGTGCTGTCGTTCCTGCGCCAGACCGCCGATGGCAAGAACCACACCGTCGTCATCCTCAATCTCACGCCAGTATCGCGATCGGGTTACCGCCTTGGCGTGCCGTTAGGCGGTCAGTGGAAGGAAGTCCTGAACAGCGACGCCGGCGTCTACGCCGGCAGCAACGCCGGGAATTGTGGCGGCGTGACGGCGCAGGCGCAGCCGATGCATGGCCAGTCGCATTCCGCCGAATTTTTCCTGCCGCCGTTGAGCGTGACGGTGTTTCAAGCCGCATGAAATTGATTTCCTGGAATGTCAACGGCCTGCGCGCCGTGCTAAAGAAAAATTTTCTGGAGTTTCTGGATACCGAAAAGCCGGACATCCTTTGTTTGCAGGAGACCAAGTGCACGCCCGACCAGGTGGAGCAGCTCTGGCCCGCCAGCTACACCACATTCTGGAACTCGGCGGAGAAGAAAGGCTATTCCGGCACCGCCATCTTCACCAAAGAGCGTCCGCTCAAAGTCACCCCGCACATCGGTATCTTAGAACACGATAAAGAAGGCCGCGTGCTGACCGCTGAATACAAAGATTTTTTTCTCGTCAATGTTTACACACCCAATTCCAAGCGCGAGTTGGAACGTCTGCCGTATCGCCAGGTGTGGGACGCGGATTTTCTAAAGTTTTTGAAAAAACTGGAGAAGAAAAAACCGGTGATTTTTTGCGGCGACCTGAATGTGGCGCACACGGAAATAGATTTGGCGAATCCCAAGGCCAACGTCCGCAACCACGGCTTCACCATCGAGGAGCGCAATGGTTTCAGCGCGTTCGTGAGCGCCGGTTTCGTGGACACCTTCCGCGAGTTTGAAAAGGGCGGGGGACATTACACTTGGTGGAGTCCGATGAGCGGTGCGCGCGCTCGGAACGTCGGCTGGCGCATTGACTATTTTCTCATCTCCCAATCTCTGCGCTCGCGTCTGAAGAAGGCTTTCATCCGCCCCGCCGTGCTGGGCAGCGACCATTGTCCGGTGGGAATCGAGATTGGCTGACTATTTTGAGCCGTCGCGGCGGGAAAGCCATTGCGCGCCCAGTTCCGTCAAGGTCTTCGTTTTCAGGATGCGTTCCGCCAGCGGGAACACGATCCGTTCTTCCTTGTCGAAATGTTTGCGCGAGGCGGCGATGGCGTTCAGCAGGATCTTCTTCGCGTCCTTGAGCGTGCGCGCCTTCTGCACCTTGGCCAGCACCGCCTCGATGTATTCGTGTTCCGCGTGAAACGTCTCGCGCTGGCCCATCTGGTCGAAATACGGCTCCAGCGGTTCGATGAACAGATCATCCTCCAATTTGGAATGCGGCGAGTGCACCTTGTCGATGACTCCGGCGAGCGCCTTCACCTCGCCGAGCGTCTTGAGCTTCGGCACGCTGGCCTCGATGTGGTCGAACAGGTTGTGGAACACCGCGTGTTCCGCGCGCAAAACGTCAGTAATTTTCATGGCTGACGCCAGCTTGCGAAAGCACCCATTTTGATGCAAGCGCAAATCCATTTGCCGCCGTGACCATTCACCGGTAAAACAACCGGCATGCAAGCGCCAAATGCAGAACTGCTCCAGGCCATTGAACTGGCGCTGGCCGGCGAATGGGATGCCGCGCACCAACTCGTCCAGCCATACGAAGGCGACGCCACCGCGTCATGGATTCATGCCGTGCTGCACAAGATTGAAGGCGACTTGGGCAACGCCCGTTATTGGTATCGCCGCGCCAACCAGCTCGCCCACATCGCCGATGAGCCGCGCGCGGAACTGGCCGCCCTCCGGGCACAACTTGAATCCGGCTCCTAAGCATTTGAAAATGAAAAAATTCCCATTGTTTCTCAGTGTCTGGCTGGTGCTTGCCGGAACAGCCATGTCTGCTGACAGCAATTCTTTTCCGGTCACCATCACCGTGGATGCCAGCCGGTCGCCCGGTCCGGTGAAACCCATCTGGCGGTTCTTCGGCGCGGACGAGCCGAACTACGCCTATATGCCCGACGGGCAGAAACTGCTGGGCGAACTTGGCGATATCGGTCGCGAACATCACCGCCAGATTTTCTTTCGCGCGCATCATCTGCTGACCAGCGGCGACGGCGCTTACGCCCTGAAGTTTGGTTCCACCAGCGCTTACAAGGAAGACGCCAGCGGCCGACCCGTTTATGACTGGAGCATCAATGACCGGATTTTCGACGCGTATTTGGCGCACGGCATCAAACCCTATGTGCAGCTCGGTTTTATGCCGGAAGCCTTGAGCACGCATCCGCAGGATTATCCGCACCATCCGCCCGTGAACGAACGCGCGCCGACCGGCGGTGGACAGTCATATCCGCCCAAAGATTATGTCAAGTGGGGCGATCTTGCCTTTACCTGGGCGAAGCATTGCGAGGCGAGATATGGCCGGGAAGAAGTTGCGCAATGGTATTGGGAAGTCTGGAACGAGCCGAACATCCACTACTGGCGCGGCACGCCTGCGGATTATTTCAAGCTCTACGATTATGCCGTGGACGGCGTCCGCCGCGCCCTGCCCGGGGCGAAGGTCGGCGGACCGGAAACCGCCGGTGGCCCGGGCGGAAAATTCCTGGCCGGGTTTCTCGAACATTGTGCGCGGGGCACCAACTATGTCACCGGCAAAACGGGCGCGCCGCTGGACTTCATTTCGTTCCATGCCAAAGGCTCGCCGGTGTTCACCAACGGCCATGTCCGTATGGCCATGGCCAACCAGTTGCGCAACATGGATGACGCCTTCGCCGTCATCACCGCTTTTCCTGAGTTCAAGCAACTGCCCGTCGTCATCGGTGAATCGGATCCGGAAGGCTGCGCTGCGTGCCGCGCCCCGCGCGACGCCTATCGGAATGGCACCATGTATTCCAGCTACACGGCAGCGAGTTTTCCGCGGGCGCTGGAACTGGCGGAAAAATACGGCGTGAACCTCGAAGGCGCGCTGACGTGGGCATTTGAATTCGAGAACCAGCCGCCGTTCGCCGGTTTCCGCCAGCTCGCGAGCGTGGGGCTGGACTTGCCGGTGCTGAACGTCTTCCGCATGTTTGGCAAGATGTCCGGAAAACACGTTTCCGTCACAAGCAGCGCCGGTCTCAATGCCGAAATCATCCGCACCCAAAATGTCCGCAGCCAGCCGGACGTTGCCGCGCAGGCGAGTCTGGACCAACACCGCCTCGCCGTGCTCGTCTGGCACTATCACGACGATGATGTGCCGGGGCCGGACGCGGCGATTGACCTGCAGTTGAGCGGCATTCCCTTGGCGGATGGCGTGGCGACACTGACGCACTACCGCATTGATGCCGACCACAGCAATTCCTATACGGCATGGATACGCATGGGCACGCCGCTGCCGTTGTCACCGGCACAGCACGCGCAACTCGAAAAAGCTGGCCAGCTTGCCCAACTCGGCGGCACGGACAAGATTTTGGTGAAAGCCGGCACGGCGAAGGTCCATTTCAATCTGCCGCGCCAGGGCGTTTCCTTGCTTCTAGTGGAATAGCCTTGAGAAACAGCCCGACCACATAGTCGCAAACGCGCACAAGATCGGCTGCCATCCAAGAGTAAGGAATCCGCTTCTGGATTACGAATAATTCTCCATGCCCGCGCAGGAGCAGACCGGATTGCGGTCGCCGAAGACATTGTCCACACGGCTGACGTGCGGCCAGAATTTGTAGTCGTGCAAACTCTTCGCCGGGAACGCCGCCTGTTCGCGGCTGTAAGGCCGGTTCCAGTTGTCACTCGCAATCTGGTCGGCGGTGTGCGGCGCGTTTTTGAGCAGATTGTTCTTTGCGTCGGCGGTGCCGTTTTCCACGGCGGTCATTTCTGCGTGGATTGCAATCATCGCATCGCAGAAACGGTCGAGTTCGTATTTGGATTCGCTTTCGGTCGGTTCCACCATCAGCGTGCCGGCGACGGGCCACGAGAGCGTCGGCGCGTGAAAGCCGTAATCCATGAGCCGTTTCGCCACATCCTCGGCGGTGGTGGCGTGGAACGCGCGCAAATCCAGGATGCACTCGTGCGCGACGAGGCCGTGGTTTTTGTAGAGCGTCGGGAAATAATTTTCCAGCCGCTTGGAAATGTAGTTCGCATTGAGGATGGCGTATTTCGTCGCCTCGGTCAGGCCGTCCGCGCCCATCATCGCGATATACATCCACGAAATCGGCAGGATGCTCGCGCTGCCCCACGGCGCGGCGCTGACGGGGCCGATGTGTTTCTTGGAATGATCCACTTCTTCAAGCCGCGAGGTGAACACCGGATGGCTCGGCAAAAAGGGAACCAAATGTTTCGCCACGCCAATCGGCCCGACGCCCGGCCCGCCGCCGCCGTGCGGAATGCAAAACGTCTTGTGCAGATTCAAATGGCAGACGTCCGCGCCGATGAATCCGGGCGAAGTGAGGCCGACCTGTGCGTTCATGTTCGCACCGTCCATGTAAACCTGTCCGCCGTTTGTGTGGATGATGTCGCAGATGTCGCGGATAGTTTCCTCGAACACGCCGTGCGTGCTGGGGTAGGTGATCATCAGGCAGGAGAGGTCGGCTTTGTGCGCCTCGGCCTTCGACTTCAGATCGGCCACGTCAATGTTGCCGTTCGGGTCGCACGCGACGGCGACGATTTTCATGCCGGCCATCGCGGCGCTGGCGGGATTCGTGCCGTGCGCGGACGTGGGAATCAAACAGACATTGCGGTGCTTGTCGCCGCGCGATTCGTGATACGCACGGATGACGAGCAGCCCGGCATATTCGCCTTGCGAACCGGCATTCGGCTGCAACGAAATGCCCGCGAAGCCGGTGCATTCCTCCAGCCAGTCTTCGAGGTTCTGGAAAAGAATCTGGTAGCCGCGCGCCTGGCCGAGCGGCGCGAACGGATGAATCTTCGCAAACTCCGGCCACGACACGGGGAACATTTCCGCCGCCGCGTTCAGCTTCATCGTGCACGAGCCGAGCGGAATCATCGAGGCCGTGAGCGAGAGGTCGCGCGATTCGAGCCGCTTGATGTAGCGGAGCATCTCGGTCTCGGAGTGGTAGCGGTTGAAAACCGGGTGCTGGAGGAATTTAGATTGCCGATTGCCGATCGCAGATTGCCGATTCATCGCCAGTTCGGCGACGGTGAACGAAGCTGGTTTGTCGCCGTTGAAGATTTGCCAGATTTCAGCAATGTCTTTGGCACTGGCGCTTTCGCCGAGCGAAATGCCGACAGTCTCTTTATCAATGGCGCGGAAATTGATGCCGTGCGTTTCGGCCAGTTTCAAAATCTCGGCCACCGATTTCACCTCGATGCAAATCGTGTCGAAGAAATTTTTCGCAGTGACTTTGCAGCCGAGTTTTTCCAAGCCAGCGGCGAGCGTTTGGGTCAGGCCGTGAACATAGCCAGCAATTTGCTTCAACCCTTCCGGCCCGTGATAGCACGAATACAGCGACGCCATGTTCGCCAGCAGCGCCTGCGCGGTGCAGATGTTGCTGGTGGCTTTCTCGCGGCGGATGTGTTGCTCGCGCGTGCCGAGCGCGAGGCGCAAGGCGGGTTTGCCACGCGAATCTTTAGAGACGCCGACGATGCGGCCGGGCATCTGGCGTTTGAATTCATCCTTTGTGGCGAAGAACGCCGCGTGCGGTCCGCCATAACCCAGCGGCACACCGAAGCGTTGCGCGCTGCCGACTGCGATGTCCGCGCCGAATTCGCCCGGCGGCTTGATGAGCGTGAGCGCGAGCAAATCCGTGGCAACGGTAAGCATCGCGCCGGCGGCGTGGGCCTTTTCGGCGAAACCGGAATAGTCGTGAATCGCGCCGAAGGTGTCGGGATATTGCACGAGCGCGCCGAAAACTTTCTCGGTGAACGAAAAAGTTTCGTGATTGCCGACGATCACTTCGACGCCGAGCGCTTCGCCGCGTGTGCGGACGACTTCGATGTTTTGCGGATGACAATTTTCTGAGACGAAGTAAATGTTGCGGCCGTCAGCGCCTTTGAACCGGTGGCTCATCATCATGGCCTCGGCGGCGGCAGTCGCCTCGTCGAGCATCGAGGCGTTAGCAATGTCGAGCGCGGTCAGGTCGGTGACGAGCGTCTGGAAATTCAGCAGCGCTTCGAGCCGGCCCTGGGAAATCTCGGCCTGATACGGCGTGTATTGCGTATACCAGCCAGGATTTTCGAGGACATTGCGCTGGATGACCGGCGGCGTGATGGTGTCGTAATATCCCTGGCCGATGAACGAGCGGAACACCTTATTTTCGGAAGCGATGCGGCGGAGTTCGGCGAGCGCTTCAAACTCGCTGCGTGCCGCAGGCAGGTTTAATATCTTCGGCTGCCGGATTTTTTTCGGCACGGCTGCGTCAATCAACTCATCCAAATTCTTGCGGCCGAGCAGCGCGAGCATGGCGCGCGTTTCGGTTTCATTCGGGCCGTTGTGGCGGCGGACAAAGTGGTCGGGATGGGCTAAAAAATTTTCGGCAACAGACATTCGCCGAAAATAAAGTTCGTGGTGCCAAAAAGCGAGTTGGATTTGTTCACAAAAGTAGAAAAGAAGGGATTTTAATGACTACAACAGATTTGGTTGGCAAGTCAAAACCGCCACAACTAATGGTGTTTTTGATCCAAAAAAAGCGCAGTTTCCCATTGTGAAAAACGGTGGAGTTTTCTAAAATTTTGGCCATTGAAACTGCACCCATTTTTCACCGGAATTTGCGCCTAAATTATGTCGAGTATTTCTGATTTGCCCGAAGAAAAAACCGCGTCGCCGGACAAAATCGCCGATGGGAATTATGACGCTTCCAAGCTGTCGTCGCTCAAGGGACTCGAAGCCGTGCGCAAGAAGCCCGGCATGTATATCGGCGGCACGGACGAGCGCGCGCTGCATCATTGCGTGAGCGAGGTGCTGGACAATTCCGTGGACGAACATCTCGCCGGCCACTGCTCGCGCATCGAGGTGACGATTCATGTGGACGGTTCCATTTCCATTCGCGACGACGGGCGCGGCATTCCGGTTGACATCAACAAGGATTCCGGTCTGCCCGGCGTGGAACTGGTTTTGACGACGCTGCATTCCGGCGGCAAATACGGTCAGGGCGGTTACAAATTTTCCGGCGGCACGCACGGCGTTGGCGCGAAGTGCGTGAACGCTGTCAGCGAATGGTTCGAGGTGGAAGTCTCGCGCAACGAGCAGGTGTATCACATGGAGTTCGAGCGCGGCAAGACGACCAAGAAGCTCGAAGTCATCGGCAAGTCGAGGAGGACCGGCACACTCATCACCTTCAAGCCGGATCCGGAAATTTTCCGCGACACGGTGGAGTTCAAGACGAACATCATCGCGCAGCGCCTGCGCGAACTGGCGTTTTTGAATTCCGGTTTGGAAATCGTTTTCGCTGACGAGCGGCTTTCGGCGGCCGAGCCGGAGACTTTTTACTACAAGAACGGCGTCGAGGAATTCGTCAAGCAGCTCAACAAGAGTAAGGAGCCGTTGCATCCGAAGCCGATTTCGTTCCGCAAGGAAACGAAGGAAAAGTTGGATGACAAGGACATCGAGGTTCACATCGAGGTCGTGCTGCAATACAACGACAGCTACAACGATCAGGTGCTGTGCTACACGAACACGATTCACAATCCGGACGGCGGCACGCATCTCTCCGGCTTTCGCAGCGCGGTGACGCGCGCCATCAATCAATACGCCAAGGCGAATGAATTGCTGAAGGAAAAAGATCCGCAGATCACCGGCGACGATGTGCGCGAAGGTTTGACGGCGGTGATTTCGGTGAAGCACAGCGATCCGAAATTTGAATCGCAGACGAAAGTGAAATTGCTCTCGCCCGAAGTCGAGCGGATCACCGGCTCGGTGACTTACGAGGGTTTGATGAGTTATTTCGATGCAAATCCGCCGGTGGCGAAACGCATCGTGGACAAAGGTCTCACGGCCGCACGCGCCCGCGAGGCCGCGCGCAAGGCGCGCGAGGCCGTCCGCAAATCTGCGCTGACCGGCGGCGGTTTGCCCGGCAAGTTGGCGGATTGTTCCGACCGCGATCCTGAGAATACCGAGCTTTACATCGTCGAAGGTGACTCGGCCGGTGGCTCGGCCAAACAAGGTCGCGATCGGAAGTTTCAGGCGATTTTGCCGATTCGCGGCAAATTAATTAATGTCGAAAAAGCGCGGCTCGACAAGGTGCTTCAAAACAATGAAATCCGCACGATGATCACGGCCATCGGCACAGGCATCGGCGACGGCGAGGGTGAAGGCGCGTTCAATCTGGAGAAGTTACGCTACCACAAAATCATCATCATGACGGACGCCGACGTGGACGGCTCGCACATCCGCACGCTGCTGCTGACGTTTTTCTACCGCCAGATGCCGCAGCTTGTGAAACAGGGTTTTGTTTACATCGCGCAGCCGCCGCTTTATTCTATCACGCGCAAAAAGAAGACCGATTACATTGACGACGATGTGCAACTCAACCGGATTCTTCTGCAAAACGGCGTGGAGGAAGTGAGGTTGAAACATCTTGCCGACGGCCGGGAATTCAATCCGAAGCAGCTCGAAGAAATTTTGACGCTGCTCGAATCGCTCGATAAGCACGCCACTTACATCAAACGGCTCGGCGGCAATTTCGCCGATTACGTCGAGAAGCGCGCGAAGGACGGCACGCTGCCGCAGACGATGGTGAAAGTCCGTTCCGGCAACGACGAATCCGTGCATTATTTTATCACCGCCGAGGAGTTAGAGGAATTTAAGCTGGCGAACAGCGATATTTTCGGCACCGACACCGAGGTGATTGAGAAAAAGAAGGACGGCCCGACGCGCCGCGCCAAGGTTTCCAACCTGCACCTCGAAAGCAAGGCCATCGCGGATCTGCTCGGCAAACTTTCCAAGAAGGGTCTCGACGTGGATCACTACGCGGCGCAGGACAAGCCGTTGTTCGAGTTGGTCGAGGGCGAAGGCGAACGCGCGAACGTGACGCCGCTGTTTTCGATTCCGGAAATCCTTGAAGGAGTGAAAAACGTCGGCAAGAAAGGCATCCAGATGTATCGCTTCAAGGGTCTCGGCGAAATGGACGCGAAGGAACTTTTTGAGACGACGATGAATCCCGCGAAGCGCAAGCTGCTGCGCATCGAATTGTCCGACGCCGTCGAGGCCGAGGAGATGTTCGTGAAATTGATGGGCGATGAAGTCGAGCCGCGCCGCCAATTCATCGAGGACAACGCGCTGAACGTCCGCAACCTTGACGTTTGATTTTTAAAAAACTTTTTCCCGTTACTGCATCATGCCAGACGAAACTGAAAACAATTTGTCGCTAACTCCGCCGGAACAAAAACCGACGGGCGGCGCTTACACGCAGGGCGAAAAAGTCGCCAAGATCAACGTCGCCGAGGAGATTAAGAACTCGTTCCTCGACTATTCGATGTCGGTCATCATTTCGCGCGCGCTGCCGGATGTGCGCGACGGGTTGAAGCCTTCGCAGCGGCGCATTTTATATGCGATGGAAAACCTGTCGCTGTTTCCGGGACGCAAGCACATCAAGTGCGCGAAGATTTGCGGCGATACTTCCGGCAATTACCATCCGCACGGCGAAGCGGTGATTTATCCGACGCTAGTCCACATGGCGCAGCCGTGGGCGATGCGCGAGAAACTCGTTGATGGCAAAGGAAATTTCGGTTCCGTGGAAAACGATCCGCCGGCGGCGATGCGTTACACCGAGGCGCGGCTCACGCATCTCGGCGCGGCGTTGATGCAGGACATGGACAAGGACACGGTGGATTTCGTGCCGAACTACGACGAGCGTCTCACCGAGCCGACGGTTTTTCCCGCCGCGTTTCCGAACCTGCTCGTCAACGGCGGCACGGGCATCGCGGTCGGCATGGCCACGAACATGGCGCCGCACAATCTCGGCGAAGTTGTGGATGGCATCTGCGCGCAGATTGATAATCCGACGATCACGATTCCCGAGCTGATGAAGTTCATCAAGGGACCGGATTTTCCGACCGGCGGATTTTTGTGCGGCATCGAGGGCATCAAAAATTATTTCACGACCGGCAAGGGCAGTTTGAAATTGCGCGGGCGCATCGGCGTCGAGGAAATGAAAGGCAACCGCGAGCAGTTGGTCATCACGGAAATTCCGTTCAATGTCAATCGCGCCGCGCTGGAAGAACAGATCGCCAATCTCGTCAACGAAAAGGTCATCACGGAAATTTCCGCGATGCGCAACGAGTCGGACGAGCATTGCCGGCTGGTCATCGAATTGAAGCGCGAGGCTGCGCCGAAAGTCGTCATCGCCAAGCTTTTTCAGCACACGCAGCTCGAAGTTTCGTTCAGCGTGAATTCACTGGCGATTGATCACGGCCGCCCGAAGACGCTCAATCTCAAGGAAATCATCCAGTGCTACATTGAGCATCGCCGCGAGGTGATTTTGCGGCGCACGCGGTTTGAATTCAAGAAAGCCGAGGAGCGCGCCGAACTGCTGGAAGGCTATATTCTCGCGCTGTCGAACCTCGACGAGTTCATCCACATCATCCGCTCCAGCAAGACGCGCGACGAGGCGAAGATCAAGCTGCTCGCGTTCGAGTGGAGCCGCGCGCAGGTGGAAAAATGGGGCGTCCTCATCCGGCAGGAAAGCCGGCTGGAGGCGGGCCGTTACGCGCTGACCGAGCGACAGGTGGACGCGATTCTTGATTTGCGTTTGTATCAGTTGACCGGCCTGGAAATTGACAAAATTGATCGCGAATACAAGGCGTTGATCGAGGTCATCAAGGATTTGCTCGACATTCTCGCGAAGGAATCGCGCGTGATGGCGATCATCAAGGCGGAGTTGCAGGCCATCAAAGAGAAACACGCCACGCCGCGCAAAACGGAAATCGTGCCGGACGAAGGCGAGATCGCCATCGAGGATTTAATTGCGAACGAAGGCGTCATCATCACGCTCACGCACAGCGGCCTCATCAAGCGCACCAATGTCAGCCAATATCGCGCGCAGAAACGCGGCGGCAAAGGCGTCATCGGCATGACAACCAAGGAAGGCGAGACCGAGGCGGACAATGATTTTGTCGAGCATCTGTTTACTGCAAGCACGCATGATTATTTGATGTTCTTCACGAACACCGGCCGCGTGTATGTCGAGCGCGTGCACGAAATTCCCGACATGGGCCGCGCCGCGAAAGGCCGCAGCATTGCGAATCTACTCGAACTCAAGGAAGGCGAAAAAGTCGCCGCACTCATCCGCATCTTGTCGAAGACCGATGCGAACAAGGAGGACGTGACGTGGACACAGCCCGGCGAACTTTTCTTTGCCACGCAGCAAGGCACGGTTAAAAAGACTTCGTTGAGCGATTTTGCGAATGTCCGCAAGGGCGGCATCATCGCCATCGGCATCGAACCGGGCGACACGCTGATTGACGTGAAGCTCACGCGCGGCAGCACCGGTGAAGGCGACCACGGCGACGACGTCGTCCTCATCACCAAGGAAGGCATGAGTATCCGCTTCCACGAAACCGATGTGCGCTCAATGGGTCGCGCGGCCGGCGGCGTGCGCGGCATCAGCCTCGAACCGACCGACAAACTGGTGGCGGCGGCAATCGTCGTGCCCGACGCCGCGTTACTCGTGGCCGGAGAAAACGGCATCGGCAAGCGCACGGCATTCGATGAATACCGTGTCCAGTCGCGCGGCGGCAAGGGCATCATCACGATGAAAACCGGTGACAAGACCGGCGGCGTGGTCGGCGCGCTCACGGTGAAGGACGCGGACGAAATCATGTTAATCACCGTCGGCGGCCAGATGGTGCGGATTCCGGTCGGCGGCATTCGCGAAGCCGGTCGCAACACAATGGGCGTGAAACTCGTCAATCTTGACGCAGGCGACAAGCTGCAGGCTATCGCGTCGGTGATCAGCGAAGACAGCGAAGGTGTTGTTGGCGATGATCCGTCGGCGGCTTGATTCAAACTGGTTTTAAGGGAAGTTCACAACATCGCCTGATTTTTTATGAACCCGATAAAAACAGCCGTTTTGTCCGTGGCTATTTTTGGAGCTGGCCTTTTAAATTCCACGGCACAAACCAATGTCGTCACCGTCACCAATTTCGTGACCGTCGTGATTACCAACGTGGTGACCGTCACCAATCTGGTTTCCGCCACACCCTCAGGGCTGACCAACGAAGCAGTTTCCGGGACGGCAAGGTTGCCGGTGGTCGTGCCGGAACCGCCGCAGTATCCGTGGAAAAAATCAGTGTCCTCCGGGTTGACACTCGCGCGCGGCAACAAAAATGCGACGATGTTCACAGCGGATTTTCAGACGCAAAGAAAAACGCCATTCGACGAGTATCACCTCGGTCTTGGCGCAGCTTATGGCGAACAAAACTCGGTCGAGACCGTCAACAACTACAAGGCGTTTGGCCAGTGGAACCACTTGTTCACCCCGCGATTTTTCGGCTATCTGCGCACGGAAGGTTTGCACGACTCCATCGCCAATCTGGATTACCGGCTGACGCTGGGGCCCGGTGCCGGTTATTATTTGATCAAGGGGACGAATACCTTGCTGGCGGTTGAAGCAGGTGGTGCGTTTGAATTGCAGCGGCTGGGCGGTGAAGATCAGACGTTCGTCACCGCACGCTTGGCTGAGCGGTTTGAGCATAAGATCAACGAACACGCCCGGCTGTGGCAGTCTGCGGAAATCCTGCCGCAGGTGGACAAGTTGGAAAACTACGTCGTCAATTTTGAAATCGGCGCAGAAGCCGCCATCACCCGATCCTTCAGCCTGAAAACGTATCTCGACGACACTTATGCCAACCGTCCGGCGGCCGGCCATTTGAAAAACGACGCCAAACTCGTCGCCGGCGTCTCCTACAAATTCTAAAAATGAATCACGGCGCCAGCCGCTCGATTTTCCATGAGCCATCCGCCTGCCGGGTGTAGCTGAACCGGTCATGCAACCGGCTGGGTCGGCCCTGCCAGAATTCAATCCGTTTCGGTTGCAAAATGTAGCCGCCCCAGTTTGGCGGCAGCGGCAAGTCCGACGGAAATTGTTTTTCCAGCTCGCGCCATTTCTTTTCCAGCACAGTGCGGTCGGGAATCGGTTCGCTCTGACTCGACGCCCAAGCACCAATCTGGCTACCGCGCGGCCGAGAATGAAAATAGGCTTCTGATTCTTCACGCGGAAGTTTGATGACCGTGCCGGCAATGCAGACCTGCCGTTCCAGTTCCGACCAGAAAAACGTCAGCGCCGCGTGCGGATTCTCCGTCAACTCGCGGCCCTTGCGGCTCTCATAGTTGGTGAAGAAAATAAAACCGCGTTCGTCCACGGATTTGAGCAGCACGGTGCGCGACGAGGGTTGGCCGTTTTTGTCCACCGTGGCGAGCGTCATCGCGTTGATGTCGGCGGGACGATGATTGCAGATGGCGCTCCAAAGTTTGTAGAACGCGATGCCGATTTTGCGCCAGCGGCTGGAGGATTTTTCGCCGGTGGCGGCGCGGAACCACGACTCGAATTGTGTCAGGGGGTTTGCGTCCAGTGCCGCGCGGTCAAGCGCGCCGCGCCGGTAGTCTTCGCGGAAATCGCCAAGGTTCATCTTACATTCCCCGGAAAACGGTCAGGCCGAGCACGACCAAAAACAGATCGAACGCCAGCCGCACCGTGCAGCCGATCCGGACGATTTTGTCGCTGGCAGTGAACCATTCCAGCCAGTCGCGCAGCCGCCACGGCGCGATGGTGAACCAGATGCCCGCCAGCACGAACGCATAGGCGAGGGCCTGGTTGACCAGCACGAACGGTGATTCATCAAGGTGCGGACGGCCCGTGTCCACCATCAGTTTGGCGAGCAGCAGGAAGAGCACCGCCAGGCCGCGTGCCGCCAGAAAATCGCGGACGAAAATGCAGGCACCCACGCCGACTGCCGCGAAGCCGACAAGCATCGCCGATTTGTAGGCCGAGAAATCCGCGATCGGTTCGTTGTTCACGTTCCACACGAACCAGCCCGTCGCCAGCAGCATCAGGACGATGCCGGCGGGATAATGGCGCGGAAATTTCCGGAAGAAGGCGGCGAATCCCTTGGGGTTCACCAAACCGTAAATCTGCGGCAGGCTCAAGCCGGCCCCGAGCAGGATGGTCAGCAATGACAGGGACAGTTTCATTTTTGAGATTAAAACACGAATTCAAACGGATGGATACGCAGAAATTGAACCGGGGGTGGAAATTTTCAGGATTTTACTGCGGGCATGCCGACGAAATCCATGCCGACCAGACAGACGTCGTCGTCGAACTCGCCGCTGACGGCGAAGTTGCGGATGACCTGGATGAGTTCGTCGAACAGGATGCCGGGCGGATGGACGAGTAGGTTTTTCACGTCGAGCGTCAGGCGTTCCTGCGAATAAAGCTCCTCGTTCTGACCCTGCACTTCGTAGAGGCCGTCGGTGAACAGCATCAGAAAATCCCCGCGCGCCAGCGTGGTTTCGCTGGTTACGTAAGGCGGGTCTTCAAACAGTCCGAGGGCGGGCTGGCTGCGGCCCGAGGCGTTGACGAGCGCTTCGACACGGTCGATCGAACGCCGGATGACCAGCGGCTTGGGATGACCGGCATTCGCAAAGCGGAGCAGGCCCGTGCGGCAGTCGGCCACGGCATAAAACCCGGTCGTCAGCATCGGCGAGCCGGTGTTCTTGAGGATGCTACACAGGTCAAAGTTCAGCTTGCGGAGAAAACTTCCGGGATCACGCGCGAGCGGCTTGAGTTCCTCGGAAAGCGCGCGGATCATCGCCGTCACCAGCGCGGCGCGGACGCCGTGGCCGGTCACGTCGCAGATGAACACGCCGACCTCGGTGTCGGAAATCGCCGAGACGCTGAAGAAATCGCCGCTGACGGATTCCGCCGGTTCATAGCGGTGGACGAATTGAAACGCGCTTTGCTCCATCGGCACATTCGGGGGAAAAACCGGATATTGCTGCGGCAGCATCGTCAGCTGAATCTCACGCGCGGTGCGGAGATTTTCCTCCATCAGCGAATTTTTCGTGCGCAATTCCTCGCGGCTGCGGGAGAGTTCGCCGGTGGCGCGGCGGATCTGTTCCTCGGCGTGCTTGCGTTCAGTGATGTCCTCGACGGTGCCTTCGTAATACAGCAGCTTACCCTGCGCATCTCGGACGGCGCGGCAGTTCTCGGCAATCCAGATGATGGTGCCGTCCTTGCGGTAAATGCGGGACTCGAAGCCGCTCAAGGTGTCGTTCTCCTGCATCAGCCGGACAAATTCCTCGCGGCGACCGTGCTCGACGTAAAGGCTGCCGGCGATGTCCTTGATACTCGCCATCAGTTCCACCGGCGAGTTGTAGCCGTAAATCCGCGCCAGCGCGATGTTGGCCAGCAGATAATGCCCGTTCACCGTCGTGCGGAAAATACCTTCCACCAGATGATCGAACAGTCCGTAGTAATTGTTTTTTTCCTCGACGAGTTCGATCCGCTCCTGCTGGCGGGCGATGGAGCAGTAGATCGCGTGCCGCAGGCTTTGTGCCGTCAGATGGTCGCGTCCCAGATAATCCTGCGCGCCGCTGAACACCGCCTCCGCCAGAAATTGTTCGTCCTCACTCGGCCCGATGACAATGACCGGCTGGAGCGGTGCCTTGGTGGTGAGCGACGTGATCTGGAACAGCGCGGCGGTGTTGGCACTGGCAATCTCGAACAGAATGGCGTGGAAATTGTTCGTGGCCACCATCGCCAGCCCCGCATCGGCAGAGGGTTCCACCGTCACCTCGACCTCGTTGGCGGCACACTGAAGCAAGTCGCTGATGCGGTGCGTCATTTCCGCATCGCCAGTGATGAGTAGGATTTTCAGGGGGCTGTTTTCCATGCCGTTCCCAATCCGCTGAAAATACCCGTTTCACGCCAGCCTGCAAGTGTGTTGCGTGCGAGTGCGGCGAAATTGGTCTTGCCAAACCGGGGCGTTTGGGATTGAAACGTCTGGTCGTGACCCAAGTCGGATACCCGTTTTTGAATCGATCTCAAAAATCCCTGATCTTTGCCCACTGCACTGCCGCCTTTCCAACTCGGTGCGGATGAATTAGATTCCCGCACTCTCGAAACCATGCCGAGCGTCTTTATCAAAACCTATGGCTGCCAGATGAACGAGCGCGACAGCGAAGCCGTCGCCGCCCAGCTCGTCGCCAAGGGCTATTCGCTGGCCAAGTCCGAGGCGACGGCGGATGTGGTTTTGTTGAACACCTGTAGCGTGCGCGATTTTGCCGAGCAAAAGGCCATCAACAAGATGCGCAACGTTATCGGCACCGCGCGCAGCGAGAAGCGCGACCAGATTGTCGGTTTCATGGGCTGCATGGCGCAGAGTCGCGGCAAGGAACTCGTGGAAAAATTGCCGGACGTCGATTTGGTTCTCGGCACGCAGAAATTTCATCGCGCAGCGGAATACCTCGACGAACTGCTCGCCGGTAAACGCACGAAAATTGTGGACACCGAGGCCGAGGCCAAGAGCGAAGCCGCCATCCGTGAACATCTGCTCAACGGCAGCGCCAAGACCTCCGTCAGCGCCTTCGTCAGCATCATGCAAGGCTGCAACCAGCATTGCACCTTCTGCATTGTGCCCAGCACGCGTGGCGAGGAACGCAGCCGCACCATTCCCGATATCGTCGCCGAATGCCGTGAACTGGTTTCGCGCGGCGTGAAAGAAATCACCTTGCTCGGCCAAATCGTCACCAGCTTTGCCAAGCGCGATTTGCCAGTGGGCGACGGCAAGACGCCCTTTGTCCAGCTTCTCGAAGCCGTTCATGAAATCGAAGGCTTAGAACGCATCCGCTTCACCTCGCCGCATCCGAAAGGCTACGGCGACGATTTGGTGGAAGCCTACGCGCGCCTGCCGAAACTCTGCGAAAGCGCGCACATCCCGCTGCAAAGCGGCAGTGACCGCATTCTCAAGTTGATGCATCGTGGCTACACGCGTGAAAAATTTCTCGGCATCATCCAGAAGTTGCGCGCCGCCAAGCCGAACATCGGCATCTACACCGACATCATCGTCGGCTTTCCCGGCGAGACGGAGGAGGACTTTGAGCAGACCCTTTCACTCTGCCGCGAGGTTCAATTCGACAATGCCTATATTTTCAAATATTCCGAACGCCGCGATACGCCGGCGGCGACGATGCCCGACCAGTTGCCACAAGCCGTCCGCGAGGAGCGTAACGAGCGCCTGCTGAATCTCGTGAACGAAATCGCCGCGAAGAAATACAACACCTTCATCGGGCGGCAGGTGCAGATTCTCGTCGAGGGGCCGAGCAAGAAGAATGTGGCGCGTTACACCGGCCGCACCCGCTGCAACCGCATCGTGCTGTTCGACGGCAGCGCCCGGCATCAGGGGCAGCTGATGGACGTGAAGATCGAGCGCACCGGTTCCTTCACGCTCTACGGCGACCCGGCGGTGGTGAATTTATAATTTTCAGGAAAATTTCTGCTAAGAAAGCTGTCTTGCGCGCTGGCATGGTCTGAACCAAAATGCGACGCGACGCCCTAAATTTTATATGAGCTTGAATCCTCTCGCGGGAAAACCCGCACCCGCCGGCCTGCTGATTGATGTCAGCAAACTTGAACGCGATTATTACGAACTCAAACCGGATGTCGCCAATCCTAACCAGCTCGTCAGTTTTGGCACGAGCGGGCATCGCGGCACGCCGTTCAACGGCACCTTCACCGAGGCGCATATTCTCGCCACCACGCAGGCCATCTGCGAATTCCGAAAAGGCAAGGGCATCAGCGGCCCGCTGTTCATGGGCAAGGATTCCCACGCCGCCTCCGCGCCCGCGCAACGCACCGCGCTCGAAGTCCTCGCCGCCAATGGCGTCGAGACGTTCATCCAGCGCGGCGACGGTTTCACGCCCACGCCTTCGATTTCCCACGCCATCCTGACTTACAATCGCGGTCGCACAAGCGGTCTGGCGGATGGCATCGTCATCACGCCGTCGCACAATCCGCCGTCGGACGGCGGCTTCAAATACAATCCTACCAACGGCGGACCGGCGGACACGGACATCACCAACTGGGTGCAGAACCGCGCGAATGAGCTCCTGCGGAGCGGCCACCATGAGGTTAAACGCATGAGTTACGAAGCCGCGCTCAAGGCCAGCAACACGCATCTGCACGATTTTATCACACCTTACGTTGCGACACTCGGCGAGGTGATTGACATGGCAGCCATCAAAGCCGCCGGTGTGCGCATCGGGATTGACCCGCTCGGCGGCGCGTCGTTGCCTTACTGGCAGCCGATCAAAGAGCGTTACGGTCTGGACATCACGGTGGTGAACACCAAGGTTGATCCGCAGTTCGGTTTCATGACGCTCGATCACGACGGAAAAATCCGGATGGACTGCTCCAGCCCGTATGCGATGGCCAGCCTCGTCGGCCTGAAAGACAAGTTTAGCGTTGCGTTCGGCAATGATCCCGATGCCGACCGTCACGGCATTGTCACGCCGTCGGCGGGATTGCTGAACCCGAATCATTATCTTGCCGTGGCCATCAATTACCTGCTCACGCATCGGCCGCAGTGGAACAAAAATGCCGCCGTCGGCAAAACGCTTGTGAGCAGCAGCATCATTGACCGCGTGGTTGCCGCGCTTGGGCGCAAGTTGATGGAAGTGCCGGTCGGCTTCAAATGGTTTGCGCCGGGACTTGCGGATGGCTCGGTGTGCTTTGGTGGCGAGGAAAGTGCCGGTGCGAGTTTCCTGCGGCGCGACGGCAGCGTGTGGAGCACGGACAAGGATGGGTTGATTCTCGGCCTGCTCGCGGCGGAGATTTGCGCCACGACTGGCAAAGACCCCGGCCAGCATTACGCGGAACTCACTGCGAAGTTCGGTGCGCCGAGTTACAAACGCATTGACGCCGCCGCCACGCCGGAACAAAAAGCGGCGTTCAAGAAACTCACGCCCGAAGCGGTGACGGCCAGCACCCTTGCCGGCGACGCCATCACGCAAAAGCTCACGCGTGCGCCCGGCAACCACGCGGACATCGGCGGCTTGAAGGTTTGCACGGCGAACGGGTGGTTCGCGGCGCGTCCATCCGGCACGGAAAACATTTACAAGGTCTATGCCGAGAGCTTCAAGGACGCGGCGCATCTGGACGCGATCATCGCCGAGGCGCAGGCGATCGTGACGGCATCACTGGCGAAGTGATTCAATTTAGCCAAAAAGGCGCAATAATTGATGACCATCATTAAACAGAACCAAGTATGGCTGATCCTGGCCACACTCATAATCACCTCCGGCTTTGTCGAAGCAACCGACTTCAACATCACCGTTTATGGTGCCAAAGCCGACGCCTCAGCCTTGAACACAGATGCCATCCAAAAAGCCATAGATGCCTGTGCCGCGACCGGCGGCGACAGGGTGATTGTGCCGTCAGGCGTCTTTCGTTCGGCAGGCATCGTTCTTAAAGACCATGTCACACTTTTCCTTTCCGAAGGGGCAGTGTTGCGAGCCCCGACCAAGCTGTCGGATTACGACGCACACAATAAAGCTTTTGTTTCGGCTGAAGGGGCCACGGATGTCGGTTTGGCAGGCAAGGGCATGATTGACGGCAGTGGCGCGGCTTTCATGGTTAAAGACGAAACCTATAACCCAAAGAAATGGGCGGGGCGGGAATGGATGTTCTCAACGCACTTCGCCTACAAAGCTCTGCCGCGCCCGGCGAATGTCAAGTTTACCCGGTGCCGAAACGTAACGATCAGAGACGTCACCTTGACCAACGCCACCAGTTGGACGCTGCATTGTTCCTCCTGCGATCAATTGGACATCGAAGGAGTGATTATTCGCAATCCGCTGCATGGGGTTAACAACGACGGCATTGATATTAACATGTGCCGGGATGTGCGTGTGATCAACTGCGACATCAGCACCGGCGACGATGCCATCTGTCTCAAGTGTAACGATGCCAAATTGAAACGCGTTTCGCGTAACATTCTGGTTGCCGACTGCCGGATCGAAACCGAGTGTCAGGCTTTTAAAATCGGCACGGAAACGCTGGATGGTTTTGAGAATATCGTTTTCCGCAACTCTTACATCTATAACCGCTCCTCCGACGTGGGCGAACGTGCAGCGGCGGGGATTGCTATCGAAACGGTGGATGGGGCCGTGGTCAACGGAGTTACCATTTCCAACATCGAGATGACCAATGTTCGTGCGCCCATCTTCATCCGTCTTGGCAACCGCGGCAAAGGGGAATCTGCCTCCAGCAAGAAGCCCGGCGCGCTCAAGAATGTTGTGATTGAAAATGTCAACGCGCGCCATTCGCTGATGGAATCCTCCATCACCGGCATTCCCGGCTATGCAGTTGAAAATGTCACTTTGCGCAACATCAGCATCGAACTGGAAGGCGGCGGTCAAAAAGATTGGACATCCGCCACCGTGCCGGAAGTCGAGGACGTCTATCCGGCGCCACGCATGTTCAAGGTGCGGCTGCCGGCTTACGGTTTCTATTGCCGCCACGCCAATGGGATCACCTTTACCAACCTGCAGTTCAGTAACCTTGCCCCTGATTTCCGCCCCATGCTCGTTTGCGAAGACGTAGGTAATTTAACCGTGGATGGTATGCAAGCGCGGGAGGTTGCCGGTGACGAGCCGCTGGTGTGTTTCAAAGACGTGCATGAATCCAAAATCACCCATTGCGCGGTTCCCTTACAAACCAAGGTTTTTCTCAAAACCACCGGCGCGGCCTCGCGCGGCATTGTTCTGGCCGATAATAAGATGGGGATTGGCACCAAAGTATCCGAGATAGCCGGAGGGGCTGCCCAATCTGCTGTCCAGCTTAAGCCGTAAAGCAAAAGCGCCCAATCCATCATGGATTCGGCGCTCTCGTTTTTTGAATTCACGAGCGGCTCAGCTCTTCCAATCGAGCGCCTTTTTCTTCACGGCGTAGATGTAGCCGGCGAACAGGATACCGAGAAAGGAAACCATCGAGCCGAGGGCGAGATTCCGCGTGGCGTGTTCCGCCAGCATGTCGCGATAGGTCACCGCCCACGGATACATGAACACCACTTCGATGTCGAACAGGATGAACAGCATCGCGACGAGGTAAAATTTCACCGAGAAGCGCGAACTGCCTTCGCCGATGGGATTCAGGCCGCATTCGTAGGCGGTATCCTTGGCCTTGCTGGACTTGGCGAATTTGCCGAGCAAGACCGAGATCAGCAGCGTGCCGCCCGCGAAACCGACGGCGGCGGCGAGCAGGAACAAGACCGGAATGTATTGCGCAAGTTGCGATTTCTCCATGGCGGAAAGTTTAATCGGCTGCAGCGACAAATTCAACCTCGAATCCCCGCCAGCCAAAAGGCAGCGCGATCCATGGATTCAGACTCGCCGGCACCGGATTTAAAAGCTGATTTTCCCGGCCACGCCGACGCTCCAATTGTTCTGCCAGTTGCCGGTGGGGGCGGAGAAGGCCGTGGGCGTGTAGTCAAACACCGGGCCGACGGTGATCCGCTGGGTCACCTGCACGTCCACGCCCACGCCGACAGCCATGGCAAAGGCGTTGGCCGAGGAATGGCCGGAGCCGAAAGCGCTGGAGTAACCGTTCTGGTCGGTCACGCCGCCGAAGAGCACATGGCCGACCACCTTCACCTTTTCACACGGCTGAAAGGTGACCTGCGGGCCGAAGAGATAGAGGTAACGATCCAGCGAGACGTCGTAATATCCTTGGTGCTGGGAACCATACAGGCCGCTGAACTCGCCGCCGACCGCGAGCCACGAGTTGACGTTGTAAAAGCCGGATACTTGGAAGCCGTGAAGATCCTTTACGTCTTCCTGGGCCGTGCGCATGAAATTGTAGCCCAAGCTCAACTGGAAAAGATCGTTGGCTTTCGCGGCGGGAGCGGCGGCGGTTTTCACGGCGTTGGCGGGTGTGTTTGGTTTTTCTTCAGGGCATGGGACGCGGACGAAACTCTGGCCAGTTTTTGGATTATGGATGTGGTTTTCATCGTCCATAGGGGCAAGCTTAAGTTCTGTCTTTCTAAGACCAGCCGCAACCGCCTCGCCAGCATATACGGCAGACCTTGGAATGGTGGGAACAGCTTCTCCCGTCTTCACATCGATCCAACAATGCCCATTGGGTAAGCGGACGAAACTCTGGCCAGTTTTTGGATTATGGATGTGGTTTTCATCATCCATAGGGGCAAGCTTGAGTTCTGTCTTTCTAAGACCAGCCGCAACCGCCTCCCCAGCATATACGGCAGACCTTGGAATGGTGGGAACAACTTCTCCCGTCTTCTCATCGATCCAACACAAGCAATCGTTCGCTGCGAACGTGGCGACTGCAAAGACGAACAAAAATAGTAGAGCGGTAATTTTTTTTATCATAAATAGATTCAGGGTTGATTATGTGTAAAAGCGACGAGTTTATTATTGTGCAGGATATTCTTTTTGAAAATCATCCCACGGATATTCAGCCAGAGGCGGCACTCGCAGAAGTCCGATTTGTGCCGGAGCGATAGGAACGTCAATCTTCTCGGAGCAATAAATATATGCTGCCCATTCCGCCTTAAAATCCACTCTAAACACTACCCGGAGAGGCGGCGATGTTGACTGTTGCCAGCCGAGGTTCAGAACAATCCGATGCGTCCATCCGCCCGACATGAATTTGCACCGGTCAGGACATCCCTGCCGAACCGCGCCCTCGACCGCTTCAACCATCCATTTGTCCAACGCGGCAGCTTGCGCGTCTACTTCTGCCATCAATTTCAACCACGCAGCGGGATCCTTTGGTGGGTTGGCTTCGATGAATGCGGAGCGAGACCCTGATCGAGTATTGGCTTTACATGAAAGAGGCATATTTTGTTCCTTTCTTTAACAAGTTATTTCTTTAGTAATTTGCAGCGGTTTCATAGTTTTGGATTAAATTTTCACCAATTCCACCCTTCGATTTTTCGCGCGGTTTTCCTCGGTGTCGTTGGGCGCGACCGGCTGCGTGGCGCCCGCGCCGATGGGCGTCAGTCTTTCCACCGCGATGTTGTAATCGTGAACCAGCGCGCCGGTCACCGCCTGCGCCCGGCGCGTGGAGAGATCCAGGTTGTGCTCCGCCGTGCCCAGGCTGTCCGTGTGCCCGACAACCTTGAATTTCAACGCCGCATCGCCGGTCATCAGCTTGCCCACCTCGTCGAGCGTCGGCTTGCTCTGCGGCTTGAGGTCGGCCAGGTCGTTGTCAAAGTAGATGCCGTAGAGCCGCACCGCGCCGCTGGCGGCAAGCTGTTTGGCCATGTCGCCGGCGGTGCCGTCCACCATCTTGTTGCCCACGGCCTTTTGCTGGATGGAATCCACGAAAACGGCGGTGTCACCTTTCTTGAAGTCGCCTTCATCCCCGCCCATTTCCGCGACGAAAACCGAGAGATGCACCTTGCCAGCGGGATCGTTCTTGATGGCATAGACGTAATAATCATTCTGGCTGTTGTAGGGACTGATCCCCGGAAAATTCCGCTGGCAGGTGAAGTCGCCCGCCGTGCGGGAGTCAACCTGCAGCGATGCCTGGATTTCGAATCCCTTTTCCTTCAGCGCGTTTTCGTAATTCCGGCAAACCTCAAGCGAACTGGCCTGCCCGCCGGGAATATCGTAGCCGATGCGGATCATTTTGCCCTCAACGCTCACGGGTTCTGCCAATGCCTTCTTCTCCTTGTCCATTCCCCGAAAACCCAAGGTATCGTAATTCGCCGCCTTGTAGCGGATGATGGTCGAGCCTTCAAACCGGCTCACGAACGGATTGTCCTTGCTGCCGGGCAGATCGGCGGCCAGCGCGGCACCGCCGATGCAAAAAAACGCGAACACGAAGAGGGATAGTTTGTTTTTCATAAATCTTATCAAAGATATTATGGAAACTTTATTTCTGTCACCAAGAAAATGGTCGCGCACCGGTGGCGGAGTCAAAAGCCTTTGCGGCTGGTCAGTCGGGATTCACCCTGGCATCTCTTGATTCTGAAGAAATTTCACCATGGCCGCCGCGAATGGCGCGCAATCCTTCGGCGTCCGGCTGGAAATCAGATTGCCGTCCACCACGACCGGTTCGTTCACCCAAATGCCGCCGGCGTTTTCCAAATCGTCCTTGATGCCCAGCGAACCGGTCACGCGTTTGCCCTTGAGAATTTTGGCGGAAATCGGAATCCAGCCGCCGTGACAGATGAAGGCGACGAGTTTGCCCGACTCAAAAAATTCGCGCGTGAGCGCCAGCACCTTGGCGTCGCGGCGCAACTTGTCCGGCATGAAGCCGCCCGGCACGAGCAGCCCGCAAAAATCTTCGCTGCGCGCGTCCATCAGCAGCAAATCCGCCGCGGCGGGATAACCGTGCTTGCCGGCGTAGGTCTTGATTTCCGGCGCGGCGCATTTCAGCGCGTAGCCGGCCTCCTCCAGCCGCAGCTTGGGATACCAGAGTTCGAGGTCTTCATAAACGTCGTCCAGAAACGCGAGCACAGTTTTGTTTTGCATGAATTGATTGTTTCCGCGCTTTTTTCCTTTTGTCAACCGCTGTTTGCCCGTTCAATTTGCGTTCATGTCGCACGAATACGTCTTAAAACCGTTCACGCCGGAAATCCGGCTGAACATCGACTATCCGTGCGAACTCAACGAACAACAGCTCGCTGCCGTCACCGCGCCGCCCGGTCCGGCGCTCGTCATCGCCGGCGCGGGTTCCGGCAAGACGCGCACGCTCACCTACCGCGTTGCGTATTTGCTGGAGCAGGGCATTCCCGCCGACCGCATTTTGCTGCTGACCTTCACCAACAAGGCCGCCGGCGAGATGATGCGCCGCGTCTCGGATTTGCTCGGTCACGAACTGCGTTCGCTCTGGGGCGGGACGTTTCACAGCATCGGCGCACGGATTTTGCGGTTGCACGCGGACGCGCTCGGCTATCAAAAGGATTTCACCATCCTTGACCGCGATGACGCGAAGGATTTGATCAAGGCCAACCTCGCCGACGCGAAGATTGACAAGAAAGACAAGCATTTTCCCAAGCCGGACGTGTTGAACGAAATCTTTTCGCTCGCGTCCAACACGCATCGCACCACGGATGAATTGCTGGAAGGCCAATTCAGTTATTTCTCGCAGTTCGCCGCCGAAATCGCCGACCAGCAGAAGCGTTACGTCGCCCGCAAGCGCACGGCGAACGGCATGGATTTCGACGACCTGCTGGCGCTCTGGCTGCGACTGATGCAGGAGCACGCCGACGTGCGCGAGCATTACCAGCGGCGCTTTCAGTTCATCCTCGTGGACGAGTATCAGGATACGAATAAGCTGCAGGGCGACCTGATTGATTTGCTCGCCGCGCGCCACAAGAACGTCATGGTCGTGGGCGACGACGCGCAGAGCATCTACGCGTGGCGCGGCGCGAACTTCGCGAACATCCTCGATTTTCCCAAGCGCTATCCCGGCGCGAAAGTTTTCAAGATTGAAACCAATTACCGCAGCACGCCGGAAATTTTGGCCGTGGCGAACGCCGCGATCACGGCCAACGTGAATCAATTCGCGAAGGAACTCGCGCCGGCGCGCAAATCCGGCGTGAAACCCGCGCTGGTGCAATGTCAGGACGCCGGGCAGCAGGCGGCATTCATCGCCCAGCGCGCGTTGGAGCTGCGCGAGGAAGGCGTGAGCCTGAATGAAATTTGCGTGCTGTATCGCTCGCATTTTCACGCGCTGGAATTGCAATTGGAGCTGACGCGCCGGCAGATTCCGTTCAGCATCACGAGCGGCATCCGGTTTTTCGAGCAGGCGCACATCAAGGACGCCACGGCTTACTTAAAATTGGTGGCGAATCCGAAAGACGAAGTTTCGTTCAAGCGGCTCGCGCTGCTGCTTGACGGTGTCGGTGCGAAAGGCGCGGACAAATTGTGGCAACATTTTTCAGCGAGAATGGCGGAAAGCAGATTGAAGATGGAGTCTAAGCTCGCAACTGCATTGCAATCGTGTGCGAAAAGTGTCCCGAAAAAATCGGCGGTGGCGTGGACGCAATTTGTCGCGACCATTTCGCAACTGGAAGACGAAGCGACGCGCAAGAGTGCGGCGAAGATGTTGCGGCTCGTGATGGACGCGGGCTACGACGATTATCTCAAGGAGACCTACGACAACTACGAGCGCCGGCTTGACGAAATCCAACAGCTCGCGGAGTTCGCGTTTCAGTTCGGCAGCGTGGAGGAATTTCTCACGCAACTCGCACTGCTCACGAACGTCGAAGCCGAGGAAAATCCGGCGGACGATTCCGAACGCATGAAGCTTTCGACGATTCATCAGGCGAAGGGTTTGGAGTTCGACGTGGTGTTCGTCATCATGCTCTGCGACGGCTTGTTTCCCTCCGCGCGCTCGACGGAAAGCAATGATGGCGAGGAGGAGGAACGCCGACTGTTTTACGTTTCCATCACGCGGGCGAAGAACGAGCTTTACCTGACTTATCCGAATATGCGTGCCGGCTTTGGCGCTTCCGGCATGGACACCTACCAGTCGCCGTCGCGGTTTCTTTCCGAGATTCCCAAGGCGCTTTTGAACGAGTGGAACCTGCGTTAGGTTTTGGCATGAAATCGGCTTCTAGTCTGCTTGACTTTTACTGATGCAAGAGGCACGGTAGAACGACCCTGACCCCGCCATTCATGAAAACCAGTGCAACCCTTTGTCCCGGTCGAAAAGGTGACTTCACCAGCGTGCCGCTTTGTTCTGCCTTGATTTTGCGCACGACTGTCCTGATTTGTCTGCTTGCTGCCATGCGCATTGTTTCGGCGCCGATGATCGATTTGAACCACAATGGTATCAGCGACATTTGGGAGCAGATGTATGGCGCGAGCGGTCTCGATCCTAACGGTGATGCGGATGGTGACGGGGTTTCCAATCTGCGGGAGGCGTTGGCAGGCACCAATCCGTTCGATTCCAATTCGTATCCGCACATCACGGCGTTTGGCACCAGCAGCACTAATTTTTCGGTGACGGTTCCGGCCGCCCTTGGCAAGGTGTATCAATTGTTGAGCATCACAAATCTGGGCAGCACCAACTGGCTGGTGGAAACCACGGTGGTGGTGCGTGCCGGTTCTGCGGTGCCGCTGTTTTCAACTCCGGGGAACACCAGAAAGTTTTTCCGTATCGCGATTTCGGATACCAACACCGACGGCAGCGGGATGAACGACTGGGAAAAATACCATCTGGGTCTTGATCCCCTGAACCCGGTCAGCAACGGCAATCTCGACGGCAACGGCCAGTTGATGCGGGATTACGACTATGCGACGAACAAGCTGGCGTTGCAAAATGTCTTTACGATTTCCGCGACCGATGCGTCAACGACCCAGCCGGATCCGGGGTCTTCGCCGACCGATCTTGGCACGTTGACCGTGACGCGCGGCGGGTTTCCACTGAATACGGTGACGGTAAACTTGGGGTTGGGCGGGCCGGGACCGGGCTTTGCGACGGAAGGGCTGGATCACGCGGCGTTGCCACGGTCGGTCACACTGGCAGCCGGGATAAGTTCAACCAACATTTCAGTGACGCCGCTGGCGAACACGAATTTGCACGCGCCGGTGATCGCGCAGTTGAAAATTTTACCGGGCACGAACTATTCAATCGGCAACCAGAGCAATGCGGCGGTTGTCATTTATCCGTCGCCCACGCCCACCGGCACCGGTCTGTTTGGCCAGTATTATACAAATTCCAGCACGACTTATTCCAGCAATGTTAATTTCAATGCCACCAATCTTTTCCTGACCCGGATTGATCCGGTGATTGATTTTAACTGGACGAACGGCACTTCGCCCAACTTGAGCAATGGGCTTTACACCGTGCGCTGGACCGGTCAGGTGCAGCCACAGTATTCGGAAACGTATGTCTTTGACGTGAAGAGCGACGACAGTTGCCGTCTCTGGGTCAACGACCAGTTGGTGATCACCAATTGGCAATCACAAAGCTTGACCGACCGAACCAACTCCATCGCTCTGCAGGCTGGTGTGCGTTACAACATCAAACTGGAATATCTTCAAACCAACGGCGCGGCGCAGGCGCACCTGTATTGGTATAGTCCCAGTCAGTCCTCGGTTATTATTCCCAGCAATCGGCTCTACCCGACGAATGGCGTCAGCGGCGGATCCAATGCGCCCGCCGTCATCACCAGCGCGTTGAGTGCGGTGGCGTTTCTGAACCAGCCGTTCAGCTATCAGGTGACTGCGGCGAACACGCCATTGAGTTTCACCGCCAGCGGTCTGCCGCCGGGATTAAATTTCACGGCGAACAGCGGTCTTATCAGCGGCACGCCGACGCTTGCCGGCAATTTCTCGGTCGCCTTAACGGCCAGCAATGCCGTCGGGGTCGGCGCTTCGCTGGTAAACATTCAGGTCATCGACACCGGCACTTCCGTGGTGCGCGAAGTCTGGACGAACGTGCCGGGCACCAACGTCACGGACATTCCGACCAGCGCGACGGCGTCGCTGACGAACACGTTGAGCTCGCTGGAAAGCACCAATTTTGGCAGCAATTACGGCGAGCGTATCCGAGGCTACCTCACGGTGCCGGTCACCGGGAATTATTACTTCTGGATCGCGGCCAGCGACTCGGCCGAACTGTGGATTTCCAACGACGGTGAGCCAGTGAACAAATTGAAACGGGCCAATGTCTGGCCGGTTGGTGGCGGCACGGCCTTTCACCAGTGGAACACCCAGACCAACCAGCAGTCCAAATGGTTGTCGCTCATTGGCGGCCAGAAATATTACGTTGAAATCCTGCACAAGGTCGGGACGACGCCAAACGACCACTGTTCGGTCGGCTGGTTGCAGGATGCCATCGGCACGAACACGGCACCGGGTGGCGTGGTGCCGGGCTATGCGTTGTCGCGGTATTATCCGCTGCCTTTGGTTATTACACCGGGAACTTTATACAGCGCCAATCTGTTGCCGGAGGCCGGCAGTCCCAGCTCCGGCTCCGGTTCGGCGACCATGCTGGTCAGCGCAGATGGATCTACGGCAACCATCAAATACTCTTTTAATGGACTTGGCAATGTCACTGCGGTTCATTTGCACGCTGATCCATACGGCAACAGCGTTTCCAAAGTGCTGCTCTTTGACATTGTTCCTGGCCAGACACCGCAGCAGTCGGACGGGAGTTATGTTTGGCCGATAACGGCGTCTGGTGCGCTTTCGGCTGCAGACGTTCAGGAACTTATGCGTGAAGGTAAATCCTTTCTTGATATTCATACCGCTGTTGATCCCAACGAGCCGGGCGAAATCAATGGCCATTATATACCGGTGAACGGATCGCCAACTTTCACTGCTCCGCCGGATCCGCCGGCGTGGACGGATGATCACACCGACACCAATGCCGCCGTGCGGTTTCTCACGCAAGCAACATTTGGGGCAAGTCTCAGCGACATCACCGCTGTGCAAACGCTGGGTTACACCAACTGGCTCAACAATCAGTTTTCAATGCCGGTGTCGCACCATTTGCCGGTTGTGCTGGCGAACAAGAGCGCGGATCCGTTCGATCCGTTCCCGAGTTCGCTCACTTTCAACACTTGGTGGCAGCAGGCGGTGACTGCGCCCGACCAATTGCGGCAGCGCGTCGCCTTTGCACTGAGTGAGATTCTGGTTGTTTCCGAAAATGGCACGTTGTCCACCTTTTACGCCCACGGCCTGTCTTCCTACTATGACTTGCTGCTCGACAACGCCTTTGGCAACTACCGCACATTGCTGAAGGCCGCCACACTGCATCCCGTCATGGGCAAATATCTTGATATGCTTGCCAACGACAAGGGCAGTCTTGTCACCGGCCTGCATGCGAATGAAAATTACGCCCGCGAAATCAACCAGCTTTTCTCCATCGGTCTTTACCGGATGTGGCCGGACGGGACGCTCGTGCTGAACTCGCAAAATTCACTTGTGCCGACCTATGTGCAAAATGTGATCAGCGGTTTTGCCGCCACCTTTACCGGCTGGAATTATTACCAGACCAACCAAGCGAACGGTCGACTGCCTTCGAGTTGGTATCCCAGCTCGAATTATACCAACTCGATGGTGCTGGTTCCGTCGCATCACGATCTCGGCACCAAGTTGCTTTTGGACAATGTCATGCTGCCGGCGGCGCAGGGCAACCAGACGGTCTTGTCCACCTCGACCAACGACACTTATTGCTCGCAGGATTTGGATCAGGCGATGGATTCCATTTTTAACAACCCGAACGTAGGACCGTTCGTCTGTCGTCAGTTGATTCAGCGGCTCGTCACCAGCAATCCCAGCCGCGACTATCTCTACCGGGTCGTGCAGAAATTCAACGATGACGGCACCGGCGTGCGCGGTAATCTGCAGGCGGTCATCAGTGCCATCCTGCTGGATTATCAGGCACGTTCCCCGGCAGTCTCCATTTTGAGCACCTACGGCAAACAGCGCGAGCCGCTTTGCCGCGTGACGGCGGTCGCCCGGGCGTTCCCGTCACCCGCGGGCACCGGTGGAACCTATTCTCAGGGCGGCACCCAAACGATTTCGATCAACACGACCAACGCCCATCGGCTGAACACCGGCGACACGGTTACGCTGACCTTCACCGACACCTCCAGCCAACCCGCGCCGCCGAACGGCAATTATAGCGTCACGGTCACGGCGACAAACGCGCTTACCATCACCGCGCCCAACCTTGCTATCGGCACTTACGGACAGTCGAACACGGTAATCACCGTCACCAATTCTAGCCACGGGCTGGTGGTTGGTAATAGCATCTACCTTAATTTCACCAGTGGTGGCGCAAGCAATGGCGTTTATCAAGTCGCGACGGTCACCTCCACATCGGTCTTCACCGTGGCGGCATCGGACAGCGTCACGCGTGCCGGCAACGTGTTGTTTCCGCGCGTCACCGCCGCCGGCTACACGCCGTCATCCGGCACCAACATCACCGTCAGTTGCAACGGGCCGCATGGACTGACCAACGGCCAGACGATCGCCATCAATATCAACACTGTCCTGATTCCGCCGGGCCAATATTTGATCAACACGGTTCCCGACGCGACGCACTTCACATTCTATATCACCAACTCGGTGACAAGCACGCAAAGCAGTTTCACGCTGTATCCGCTGGTCGCACCGGTGCTCACCCGCAGCGGCAATGTCTCTGCGCAAATCAGCACTTGGAACATGGGCTACACTGACACCGGTTCGACTTATAACCTCTCACAGACACCGTTGCGTTCGCCGACAGTTTTCAATTTCTTTTATCCGAGCTACCAATTTCCCGGCACGCTCGCCTCGGCGGGCTTGACCACGCCGGAATTCCAGCTCACCTCCGACACCAGCGTGGCGTTGCAGATGAACTTTTTGGAGAGCGGTATTCTCACTAATAGCACCAGCAACGCCAATAATGTGAATACCAACGGGCTTTCAAGCTACATCACCGGCGGCGGAGCCATCATGCTGGATCTGAACCCGTGGATGGGCACCAATTTCACCGCTGACGCCAATGTCCTCAGTCTGGTGAATTCGCTCAACACCGTGCTGGTCGCCGGCCAGTTGTCCAATGCCGCGACGACCAACATCGTCAACTACGTCACGAACAATTTTCCGGCCTCTTCGTCCACCTGGCAGCGGGATCGCGTCCGTGCCGTTATCCATCAAATCATCGATTCACCAGATTTCACCATCCAAAGATAGCCATGAACGAAAAACAATTTTCCGAGATTTCGCGCCGCGAGTTCATCCGCCGCGCCACCTGCGCCGCCGTCGGCACGGTCGCCATGACCTCGGCCATCCGCGACATGCGGTTGATGAATGCCGCCGTTGCGCAGTCCAATATCAGCGACTACAAGGCGCTCGTCTGCTTGTTTCTTTCCGGCGGCAACGACTCGAACAATCTGATCGTTCCCACCGTTGCGTCCGAATACTCGAACTACGCCTCCATCCGCACGCCGGTGCTGGCGCTGCCGTCCGGATCGTTGGCGAATCTCCAGATTCCCGGAACGGGCGGTGGCTACGTCAACCCTGCCCCCGGCGGCCCCAACAACCAATACGTTTATGTCGATCCCGCCGGCCACAGCTACGGTCTGCATCCCGCTTGCCCGGAGCTGGCGCAACTGTTTTACGAAGGCAAGCTGGCACCGTTGTTCAATACCGGCACGCTGGTTTATCCGATGACGCGCGCCCAGTATCAAGCCGGCGTGTTGGAAAAACCGCCGCAACTTTTTTCCCACTCCGACCAGCAAACGCAATGGCAGACGGCCATTCCCGACCAGCCGCCCACCACCGGTTGGGGTGGACGCTGCGCCGACCTGCTGAATTCCGTGCAGCCGGGCGCACCGATCTCGCTATCTGTTTCGCTGGCGGGTGCCAACACGTTCGAGGTTGGGAACATCGTTACGCAGTATTCCGTCTCCACCAGCGGCGCGATTTCGCTGCAAGGCGTGTCTGGTGCGCGGCTGGCGGCGTTGACCAATATTCTCGGCCTCGGTTACGCAAACCTGCAGGCGCAGGCTTACGCCAGCATCGTGCAGCACAGCATCCAGAGCGGCAGTCTGCTCAACAATGCCATTACCAATACGCAGGCGGCAAATTACTGGACCAATCCATTTCCATCCACCGTGACCAACCAGTTGGCGAGCTCCCATTTCACCTCCTCGCTGGCACCGCAATTGCAAATGGTCGCCCGGTTGATCGAGGCCGGCAATCGGGCTGCCGCCAGCGGCGGGTTTGGCTTGAAGCGCCAGATCTTTTTCTGCCAGGTGGGCGGCTACGATTTGCACACCGGTCAGACCGGCACCACCGCAGCGCCTACGGATACACGCGTCGGCGCGCATTCGAATCTGCTCGCGGAATTGAGCCAGTCGCTTTATGCCTTCCAGCGCGCGATGGAACAACTCGGGTTGGCGCAGAAGGTCACGGCGTTCACCGCCAGCGATTTTGGCCGGACCTTTCCGAGCAACGGGCAGGGCAGTGATCACGGCTGGGGCAGTCATCACCTTGTCGTCGGCGGCGCGGTGAAGGGTGGCAAGACCTACGGCACCTTTCCCACGCTCGCCGTCAACGGCCCGGACGACACCAGCACCGGCCGGTGGATTCCGACCACGGCGGTTGACCAGTATTTCGCGACGCTGGCGACCTGGTTTGGCGTGGATAGCGGCAATCTGTCCACCGTGTTCCCGAACATCGGGCGCTTCACCGCCAGCAATCTCGGCTTCATCTGATGAAAAAGCGGATTCTGGTCGCGGCCATTTTGATTTTTCCGCTGGTAGTCTTTCTGTTCTTCTGGTGCCAACCCGGCGCGCTGAAACTGCCGGTAGTCGGCCAGAGTCAGGTCGCTCAGGATGCCGCCGTGGCGAAGGCACTGGCCACGGCCAGTCCGCAGGCCAATGCCGTCATCGCCTCCAACTTTGCCGCCGTGCGTCCCGCGCAAAATTTCGCACCGACCGCGCCGGCAAAATCTTTTACCGCCGTCAGCCCGTCCTCGACATTGGAGTTCACGAATCTGCCGCCCGACATCGTGTTGGAAAACATGCGCCACGCCATCCGCAACTACAGTTCGCGCTTCGGCGGCAATCCGGTCGGCACAAATCCCGAAATCGCCCGCGCGCTGGTCGGGGAGAATCCGGGCCAGGTGAATTTCATGGATGCCGATGCCGGCCTGCGACTGAATGCCGCCGGTGAACTGGTGGATCCGTGGGGCACGCCGTATTTTTTTCACCAGCTATCGGCCACGGAGATGGAGATCCATTCCGCCGGCCCCGACAAGGTGATGTGGACGCGGGATGATCTGGTGATCAAGTGAAGCCCCGCCGGTGAAGCCGGCAGCCGCTATTTGCAGTAACCGCGTTCGCTGCCCCGGATGAATTGCACCAGATGCTTCACTTCCGGCAGCGCCGGCAGTTCGGCTTCCACTTTCTCCAGCGCGTTCGTGGTGGAAAGCCCTTCGCGGAAGATGATTTTATAAGCGGCTCGCAAGGCCGCCTGCGCTTCCTCGGAAATACCGGCGCGCTCCAGCCCCACCTTGTTGATGGTGCGCGTTTCGCCGGGATTGCCGTCCACGATCATGAACGGCGGCACATCCTGCACGATTTTCGAGCAGCCGCCGATCATCGAAAATTTGCCGATGCGGCAGAATTGGTGCACCGCCACATAGCCTGCGAGAATGGCGTGATCTTCCACCACGCAATGCCCGGCGAGCCCGGCGTAACCGGACATGATGATGTGGTTGCCCAGGATGCAGTCGTGTGCGACATGCGCGTGGATGATGAACAGATTATTCGAGCCGATGACGGTCGCCTCGTTGTCATTCGTCGCGCAATGCACGGTCACGCCTTCGCGGAAAACATTCCGGTCGCCGATTTCCAGCCGGGGAGCGCCGCCCTTGTATTTCAAGTCCTGCGTTTTCATCCCGATGGCGGCGAAGGGAAAAATCTCATTGCCGCAGCCGAGCTTGGTGTGGCCGTCGATGACGACGTGTGAATGTAGCTTGGATTGTTCACCAAGCACAACGTGTTCGCCGATGACACAATAAGGCCCGATTTCGCAGTTCGCGCCGACTTGCGCCCGGGGATGGATGATGGCGGTGGGATGGATCATGCGTCGCGGAGCATGAAGGTCACCTCGGCTTCGCTGACGATTTCGCCGTCCACCTTGCACTGGGCTTTGGCTTTGCCGATCTTGCCGCGCGCCTTGGTCAATTCCACTTCAATCACCAGCACGTCGCCGGGCACGACCGGCCGGCGCCACTTCACGTTGTCGGCGGCCATGAAATAAGCAAGCTGGTTCGCCGCCTTGATGATTTTCAACAGCAGCACGCCGGCGACCTGTGCGATGGCTTCCAGTTGCAAAACCCCCGGCATGATGGGCTGGCCGGGAAAATGGCCGGGAAAATACGGTTCGTTCATCGTCACGTTCTTGATGCCGACGATTTTCATGCCGTCGATTTTCACGATTTTATCCACCAGCAAAAATGGCGGGCGGTGCGGCAGAAATTTCATCAACTCGATGATGTCCATCGCGCCTTCGGCGGCGGGCGGTGATGCCGGTGCATCTTTGGCCGGCGGCGGTGGCGAGAAGGTCTGCTGGGCGCGGATGGGCTGGTTGATCTGTTCGACGATTTTCCGGACCAGTTCGGCGTTGGCCGCGTGGCCGGGCCGCACGGCGACGACGCGGCCACGGATGGGCCGGCCCAGCAACGAAAGATCGCCGACGATGTCGAGCATCTTGTGCCGCACAAATTCCTCGCGATAGCGCAACGGTTCGGCGGTCAGCACCGCGTCGTCGCGGATGACCACGGCGTTCTCCAGGCTGCCGCCCTTGATGAGCCCGTTCTTGAACAGATATTCGATCTCCTCGAAAAAGCAGAACGTCCGCGCGTGGGCTAGTTCCTTCTCCCACGTTTTTGGTGTGACCTCGGTGGAATAGAACTGCGTGAACCGCCCCTGTTTGTCCGCGCTGGTGCACGTGATGAGGAAATGTTCGTCGGGGAACAGCGTCATCACCGTGTCACCGTGCCGGATTTCAATCGGTGCCGTCGGCGTATAGTAATTTTTTTTCTCCGGCTGCTGGACGATGCCAGCCGCCTGGATGATCTTGCAGAATTCCCGCGAGCTGCCGTCGGCGATGGGCGGTTCGTTCGCATCCAGCTCGATCACCGCGTTGTCGATCCCGTAGCCGGCCAGCGCGGCCAGGACGTGTTCGACGGTGTGGATCTTGACATTGCCTTTTGCGAGCGTGGTGGAGCGGTTCGTTTCGGAGACGTTTTCCACACGCGCCTCGATTTCCGGCTGGCCATCCAAATCCACGCGGCGGAAACGCACGCCGCTGTTCGCGGGGGCGGGCAGAATCGTCATGTTGACGCGGTTGCCGCTGTGCAGGCCGATGCCGGAAAAGCTGGCGGAATCTTTGAGAGTCTGCTGATTGAGCACGCCAAATTGAACAAAACACCGGGGGCTTTGGCAAGGTCACATTCCGTCACAAATACGGCGAGAACAGCCGCGCCGTGGCGTCGCGCAACTTTTCCGGCAGCGTGCGGGCATCCGCCTCCGCCAGGGTGACTTCGCGTGCACCGTCAATTTTTTGCAGGAAAATTTTCTGCGCCACCCGGGCAAAATCGCGGCTGTAGCATTCCACGTTCAATTCAAAATTCAACCGCAGGCTGCGCGCGTCCCAGTTGGCTGAGCCGAGCAGCACCCAGTGGTCGTCCACGATCATCAGCTTGGAATGGTCGAACGGTGGTGGCGTGAGCCAGATTTTGCAGCCGCGCTCCAGCACCTGCCACCACATCGCTCGGGATGCCCAGTGGACGAACGGCAGGTTGCTCTTCGCTGGCAGCACGATGTCCACGCGCACCCCGCGCAGCGCCGCAAGGTTGAGCGCGGAGATGAGCGCGATGTCCGGCAGGAAATAAGGCGTGAGGATTTGCACGGATTTCTGGGCCTCGGCCAGCGCCGCGAGCAGTGTGAGGCGCAGCTTTTCAAAATCGCCGTCCGGGCCGTCCGTCACGACCCGGGCGATGACCTGGCCGGTCTCGGACAATTTCGGGAACCAGGTTTCTCCGGCGAGCAGCTCGCCGGTGGTGAACATCCAGTCGTTCACAAACGCCTCTTGCAATTCCGCCACGACCGGTCCGGTGATGCGAAACTGCAGATCCTGCACCGGTGCGCGGGGGTTCTTCGCCAGCAAATTCCCTTGGCGAATATTCATGCCGCCGGTGAACGCAATCTGTCCGTCCACGATGAGCGCCTTGCGGTGGTTGCGCAAATTGATGGTCGCCACGCGCCACGGGGTCAGCAGCGAGGCCGGCAGGAATTTGGCGAACGGAAGGTTTTCTTGTCGCAGCCGGCGTGTGATCGGAGGCCATGAATAACGTGCACCGGCGGCATCCACCAATACCCGCACGGCGACACCGCGTTGTTTGGCGCGGCTCAGGGCGGCCACAAATTTTTCGCCGGCGGCATCCCGGTCGAAAATGTAGGTGACGAGCGTCACGGATTTTTTGGCCGACTCGATGGCGGCAAGCATCGCGGGAAAGGCGGCATCGCCATTCACGAGCGGTTCGATTTGGTTTCCTGCCGTCAGCGGCGGCGTCATCAGGCGGCTGACGGTGCGCGCCAGATGTTGCAGATGCTCCGCGCCGTCGTGGGCCGGTTCGCCAAGATCCTCAGGAATCGCACGGGTGAATGTGTTGTGGACGCCGAGCGAGACGGCCCGGCGGCGGAGGCGGTTGACGCCGAAGGCCAGGTAGAGCAGCGGTCCGACCGCTGGCAGCAGCCAGATCAAGCCGATCCAAAGCGTCGCCGCGCGCGGTTCGCGTTTATGGAGCAGGGCGTGGCCGGAGGCGAGCAGAATGGCGGCGAGATCAAAGCCAGCCATCAAGTGCGGCCAGAAGTGTTCGAGTTGTCCAAGCCAGCGCATCGCAGGAAGTTTTGCGCCAAAGCGCGCGCGGCGCAAGTGAAGGTTGCCGGCTTGTTGCCGGCCCTGCGCCTTTTGAAAAATCTTTTGCCTGGTGCCGCCAGCGCGTATCTTGCCGTCAAGCTTGAAACGGCGAATCCAATTTATCTGCACAACGCTTGTGCTGGCGCTAGTTTTGGGCCGGCGCGTGGCGGCGGAGTCGCCGTTCAACGTGGATGTGTGGAGCACTGCCGACGGCCTGCCGCAAAGCTCGGTCATCGCGCTCACGCAGACGCACGACGGTTATCTCTGGCTGGGCACGCTCAACGGCTTGGTGCGTTTCGACGGCAACGCCTTCACGCGGTTCAATGTCAACAACACACCCGGTCTGCCGGACAACCGCGTGATCTTTCTTTTCGAGGACAGCCGGCAGACCTTGTGGGTGGGCACGGAAACCGCCGGATTGTGTGCGATGAAAAACGGCGTGGTGAAAAAAATCGCCGATGGCACCGCCGCAGGCAAGACCACGTCCGCCTACGAGGATGAAAAAGGCGTGGTCTGGTTCAGCACGGCGGAAGGAAAATATTTCTGCTGGCGGGACGGCCAACTGGACTTGCATCCGGCGGCCTTACCGGAACAACTTTTCTCCCGCGCGTTTCATCTGGCTTTTCCCGGGAAAGTCGGTGCGGTCTGGCATCTCGAAAACCATCAGCTGATAAAATATCGCGGTGGCCAAGCCGAGAAGGATTTCGGCCCTTGTCCGTGGAACGGTGCGTTTGTCACCGCCGTGATCCAAGGGCGGATTGGCATCACGTTTGATGCGAGTGTGATCGCCATCGCGGTGGATCGTGACGGCAATCCCGCCATCGGCACGCGCGATGCCGGCGTGTTTTGGCTCGGCGCGGACGGTGGCTGGCGGCAAATCGCGCCGGAGCAGGGGTTGTCGCACAAGACGGTGCTGTCATTGTGTTTTGATGCGGAAGGCAATTTGTGGGCCGGCACGGACGGCGGCGGCTTGAACCGCATCAAGCGCAAAACTTTTTCCACGCTGGCCGAACTGCATCCCTGGGTGGCGCAATCTGCTGCCGAGGATGCGGCGGGCGGTTTGTGGATGACGTTCAACGGTCAGGGCGCCTCCCACTTGCTTACGAATGCCGTCTCGGATTTTCGGGTCGGCGGCAAGAACAACGCGTGGTCCGTGCTGGTGGACCGGCACCAGCAGGTCTGGGCCGGTTCGCGCGGCGAGGGTCTGTTCCGTTTCACGTCGTATTTCCAGTCCGTCCCCGGTGTGGAAAAAATCGGCACGCAGATCTACGCGTTGTTCGAGGCGCCGGACGGAAAAATCTGGGCGGGCGGTGACTATGGCCTCGCCGGCTACGACAGCGTTAATTGGCAAACCTTTTCCACTGCCGACGGTTTGCCGCCGAATGCCGTCCGCGCGCTGGCCGGCGATGCGGCGGGAAATCTTTGGATCGGCACCGAGGGCGGCGGCTTGTTCCGGTTGCACGCTGGAAAAATTTCCGATGCGAACGCGCCGGTGAAGGATATTTCGTGCCTGGCGGTGGATCGGGATGGCGTGTTGTGGGCGGGCACTTCGAGTCATGGATTGGCGCGGTTTGAGGCCGGCAAGTGGAGCCTGTGCTCGATGTTGCACGGCGGCCTGGTCAGCGACAACATCGGCTATCTGATCGATGATGATGCCGGCAACTTGTGGCTGGGCTCGTTTGAAGGTTTGCTGTGCGTCAAAAAAAAATCGCTGGCCGATTTTGCGGCCGGCACGGCCAAGACGGTTTCCTGCCGCACATTTCTGACGCGCGAATGCTCCGTCGGCGCGCAGCCCGCCGCCGTGCGCACGCACGACGGGAAGCTCTGGTTTCCGACGGTGCAGGGTCTGGTCTCCGTGAATCCGGCGGACTTGAAGCCGAACACCAACCTGCCGCCAGTGGTCATCGAGTCCGTGCTGGTGGATGGTGTGGAGCAGGGGTTGGACTTCACCGGCGCGCAGCGCGCAGCGGTCACGTTGCAACCGGAGGACGAACAGTTGGAGATCCGTTTCACCTGCCTGAATTTTTCGGCGCCCAAAGGCGCGCAGTTCGGCGCGCGGTTCAAATTCCGGCTTGAAGGTCGCGACAAGAACTGGACGGACGCCGTCGGTGAACGGGTGGCGCATTTCAACCGGCTGCCGCCGGGCAGCTATGTTTTTCATGTCGCCGCTTGCAATGAAGACGGGGTTTGGAACGAGGCCGGCGCGGTGCTCGCCATCAACGTCGAGCCGCCGTTCTGGCGCAAGCCGTGGTTTATCGCCGGCGGCATCGTGTCTTTGGTTGGTGTGTTGGCGGGGGTGATTTATCTGGTTTCCACCGCGAAGCTCAAACGCCAGTTGCGGGCGGCGCGCCAGCAGGAGTTGTTGGAAAAGGAGCGCGCCCGGATTGCGCGGGATTTGCACGACCAGATCGGCGCGAATCTCACGCAGGTCGCGCTGCTCGGCGAACTGGCCGAGGCGGACAAAGATCTGCCGGACGAAATCGCGCAGCACGCGCAGCAGATCTGCGCCACGGCGCGCGACACGACACGCTCGCTAGATGAGATTGTCTGGGCGCTGAATTCCTCCAACGACACGCTGGAAAGCCTCGCCAATTACGCCTGCAAATACGCGCAGGATTATTTTTCGCTGGCGGGCGTGAGTTTCCGCGCCGAACTGCCGGCGGTGCCGTCCACGCCGATTTTGCCCGAGGTGCGGCACAATGTCTTCCTCGCGTTCAAGGAGGCCGTGAACAATGTCGTCAAGCACGCGCAGGCCAGCGAGGCACGCGTGAAGTTGCAGTTGGTGCCGGGAAAATTTATCCTGACGGTGGCCGACAACGGTCGCGGCGTGGGCGATGTGGCCGGCCGGCAATTGCGGAACGGCCTGAAAAATATGCGCAAACGCCTCGCCGACGTTCATGGTGAATTTGACATCGCGCCCGGCCCGGATGGCGGGACGGTGGTGAAACTCACCGTGCCGCTCGCCGGCCAATGATTTATGCCCATTTCTGTTTCCATCGTCGAAGACAATGACAATCTGCGCGGCACGCTGGCGAAGGTCGTCGGGCGCACGGAGGGCTTTCGTTTTGTCAGCGACTATGCCAGCGCCGAGGATGCGCTGGCCGGTTTGCCAAAGGCACGGCCGGACGTGGTGCTGATGGACATCAATCTGCCCGGTATGAACGGCGTGGAATGCGTCCGCAAGTTGAAGGCGCTGCTGCCGTCGACGCAGGTGATGATGCTGACGGTTTACGAGGACACGGAAAACATCTTCAACGCCCTTGCCGCCGGCGCGAACGGCTACATGCTCAAGCGCACGCCGACGAAGGAACTGATCGAGGCCATCCGCGAGGTGCACCGCGGCGGTTCGCCGATGACGGCGCACATCGCGCGGCTGGTGGTGCAATCGTTCCAGAAGCCGGTGGCGCCGGCACCCGCGTCCGGCGGCGAACTGGCGGAGCTTTCCGAGCGCGAACAGCAGGTGTTGGATCTGCTGGCGCAGGGTTTGATCTACAAGGAGATCGCCGACAAGCTGAACATCGGTTACGAGACCGTCCACACCTACATCCGGCGCATCTACGAAAAACTTCAGGTGCGCACCCGCACCGAGGCGGTGGCCAAATTTCTGCAACGGTAGTCCTAGAATCGCGTATCAGACCGTGTCCCCACAACTGGTGACAAGCCAGTTCCGCAAAAGCTGTTATTCTGATTTCGTTGTTGCGGTGCCCGATACAGTGAATTGCGTGCAAACTTTGAACTGTGGCGGTCACCAGTAGATTGAGGCCGGAGTAGTGTCCGGCCTCTTTTCTTTTCTCCGGGTGACTCTTTTTCCAATCTGGCGGAATGGTTGTCATCCGGTCTGCCGAATTTCCCGCCGGACAATCAATTCACCTTTTCCGTGGCGCGCTTTGGCGTTAATCTGGCCGCGTGGAAACAGCGATGGTCCTGGTGATCCTGATTTTCGCGGGCGCAAGTTTCTTCTTCGCGCTGGCGGAAACCGCTATGTTTTCCCTGAGCCAATGGCAGGTGGCGCAACTGGCCGAGAAAAAATCCGGCGCGGGCAGGATCGTTTCCGAACTGCTCGAACGCCCCCAGGATTTGCAGGCCACGCTGGCCCTGGGCAACACCTTCGCCAACGCCGCCATCCTTGCGGCGGCGCTGCGCATGGTGTTCAACGCGCAGTGGGGGTTTGGGCTGACCATGCTCGCGCTGGCGGCGGTGGTGCTGCTCATCGGCGAGGTGCTGCCCAAGACGCTCGCCGTGCGCCAGCCGGAACGCTGGGCGTTGCGCGTGGCGTGGCTGCTGCTGGCGTTCCGCAAAATCACCAAGCCCTTTTACCGTGCCGCGCAGTGGACCAACGCCGCCATCCTCAAGCAGGCCGCCGCCACCGCCGCGCCGCCGGCCGCCGTGACCGAGGCGGAATATCAGGAACTGCTCGAACTCGCGTGGCAGCAGGGCACGCTGGAGGAGTCCGAACGTGAGATCATCTTGCAGATCATCAGCCTGGACCGTCGCACGGCACGCGACGTCATGCGTCCGCGCGCCGGCATGGCGGCGATTTCCGACGACGCCACCGTGGAGGAGATGCTCGCGGCGGCGCGGAAACACAAGCATCGCCGCCTGCCGATCTACGACGAGACGCCGGACACCATCGTCGGCATCTTGAACACCCGGGCGCTGCTGCTGGATCCGAAAATTGATCTGGCCGAGGCGATTGAATTTCCGTCGTTCGTGCCGGAGTCCATGAACCTGCTGCACCTGTTCCGCGCGTTGCAGAAACAGCAGCGTGGGTTGGCCATCGTGCTGGACGAATTCGGCAGCGCCGCCGGCCTGGTGACGATGGAGGACATCCTGGGCGGCATCGTGGGAAAAATCCGCGTGGCAACAGAGCCGCAGGGTTTCGTGCTGGAAAAAATCGCGGCCGGACACTGGCGCGTCAACGGCACGATGCGGCTGGAGGATTTTCGCCGTGAATTCCCGGCGCTGCCGGAGGTGGCCGAGGTCGAGACGATGGGCGGCCTGCTGACGCATCTGCTCGGCGTGGTGCCGGCGGCGGGGGAATCGGCCGTGTTCGCCGGACTCAAATTGACGGCGCAGGTCGCGGACGAACGCCGTGTGCGCGAATTGGGGGTGCAGCAAATCAAATGACCGCCTACCTCGCCACATTTTTCGGCCTCGCTTTGTGCCTGCTGCTGTCGTTCTTGCTGTCGGGCATGGAGGCGGGCGTGTTCGCGTTGAACCGTCTGCGCGTGCGGCGGCTGGCGCGCACCGGCAACGCCCAGGCGCAGATCCTCCACAGCTTCCTCGAGAAGCCGGAGAAATTTCTCTGGTCGATCCTCGTCGGCAACACGCTGGTGAATTTTCTCGTCCTCGGCTGGAGCATCGCGAAGCTGCACGAATGGTTCGCCGGCCACACGGCGCTCATCATCGCACTCTTTACGATCGTGGTGTTTTTATTCTACGCATTTTTCGACCTGCTGCCGAAGATGCTCTTCCGCGCCTATCCCAACCGCCTTTGTCTGGCGTCCGCGAACGCCGTCCGGTTGGTGCATCTGGCGCTCGCGCCGCTGGTGTTCCTAGTCGAGGGCGTCTCGCAGATTTTCTTGCGCTGGCGCGGCTCGCGCACGTTCACGGGCCGGTTGTTTGGCAACCGCGAGGAGATGCGCGCCGTGATGGCCGAGGCCGCGCAGGCGCTCACCAGCGAGGAGCATGCCATGGTCAACCGCGTGCTGGATCTCCAGCATTTCACCGTCGCGCAAATCACCGTCCCGCTGGCAAAAACTTTTTATGTGGAGGTCGGATCACCGTTGCCGGACGCGGTGAAGATCGCGCGGGAAAAGAACCTGACACGCCTGCCGGTCTGGGAAACGCGCGATGGCCGCCGCCGCGTCGCCGGGATGCTCGACGTGACGGCGCTGCTGTTTCTTGAAAACCTGCCGGTGGATAAGTCCGCCGGTGAATTCATGTCGCCTGCGCTCTTTCTGGACGACAGCACGCGGCTGGAAATCGCCCTGCGCCGGATGCAGCGCGCCGGTCAGCGGCTGGCGATCGTGCTGGCGCGCGACGGGCGCGAGGCCGGCGTGGTGGCGCTGGAAGACATTTTGAAACTGATGTTTGGCGAGGTGAAATTGTGAGTTGGAACGATGCCATCCAGGACGGGTTCAATCTGCTGGCCGTGGCGGCACTGGTGCTGGCCAACGCCTTTTTCGTGGCGGCGGAGCTCGCGTTCGTCCGCATCCGTGACACGCAGCTTGCGCCGCTGGCGGAGAAGGGCAACCGCCGCGCCCGCACCGCGCGGCATATCGTCGCGCACATCGACGCCTACATCGGCGCGACGCAGTTCGGCATCACGCTGGCGAGCATGGCGCTGGGCGTGCTGGTGGAACCGGTCTTTCGCGCGTTGCTGGAGCCCGTTTTTCCGCTGCTGAAGATCACGAGCGAGCATACGCAGGGCACCATCGCCATCGTCTTCGGTTTTTTTGTGAACTGCTATCTGCTCATCATCGCGGGCGAACTGGTGCCGAAGGCCATCGCCATCCGGCGCACGCTGCAGACTTCGCTGTGGGTGGCGTCGCCGTTGAACTGGTTCTACCGCATTTCGTATCCGTTCATCTGGGTGCTGCACCGCTCGTCGCAGATCGTGTTGCGCTGGCTCGGGTTTGCCGGCGGCGAACTGCACGACCGTCATTCGGAGGAGGAGTTGCGGGTGGTGCTGTCGGCGGCGCAGGGTGCCGGCGACCGGCGTGACCTGATCCTGAACGCGCTCGACTTGCGCCATCGCACGGCGCGCGAGGTGATGCGCCCGCGCAACGAAATCACCGCCTTCGACACCACGGCGTCGCTGGCCGATTGCGTGGCGCTGGCGGAGAAAACCCGTTACTCGCGTTTCCCGATCTGCGAGGACGGCGACCTGGATCGGACGCTGGGCGTGGTTCACATCAAGGACATGTATCTGCTGCGGGACCGGGCGAAAACGGCGGCGGAACTGCTGCCGGCGGCGCGGCCGCTCTTTTACATTCCCGAGACGGCCTCGCTGGAAAAACTGCTGCGGCGGTTTCTGGACCGCAAGTCGCATTTCGCCGTCGTGGTGGACGAGTTCGGCGGCACGGTCGGCATCGTGACGTTGGAAAATACCCTCGAGGCGCTCGTGGGGCAGATCCAGGACGAGTTCGACACGGAGAACTCCGAGCTGGTGAGGCTCGGAGAAAATGTCTGGGAAGCCGCCGGCACGCTGGCGTTGCACGAACTGGAGAAAATCATCGGCACCGTGCCGCATGATGAAAACACGACGACCGCCAGCGGCTGGGTCACGGAAAAACTCGGCGGTTTTCCGCGGCCGGGCGATGTGGTGTTGGTGGGCGATTACGAACTCCGCGTCGAAGAGGCTGGGACGCGCGTGGGCAAATTAAAAGTGACACGGAAAACCTGATTCACCACTTCGCGCCGCGCCAGCAAAACACGCCGGCGACCGCCGCGAGCACGGCGTCCACCGCGACCGCCGACCCGAAGCCCGCCAGACCCACGCCCAGCGCAAAAAATCCCAGCGCCCCGAACCACAGCACGACCGGCGTGTAATCCGGCGGCGGTTGCGCCCCTGGCTGCTTGCGGATGAGCGACGGCGTGATGAAGGCCATGATGAGCAGCGCCACGAAAGCCCAGCCCAGGAACGCCAGCGGCGACGCGCCGTGCCAGGTGACGGCGAGCTTCGTCGGCTGCCAGCGCCAGAGATGTTTCACGCGCGCCGCGAACGGTTCCAGTGCGAGATCAAACGCCAGCGCCAGCGCCGTCGTCAGCGCGATAAGGAGGTAGCCGTAATTTTTGACCCGCCGCCACGGGCGCAGGATGAGCCGCGCGACACCGCGCGAATTGAAGATGGCGATGACCCACAGCAGCGGCACGATCCACGGCACCGAATTGAAAAGCCGGGGCCCGGCGGTGTCCACGAAGGTCAGCGGGCCGAGCGGGATGCCCGTGCGTTCGCTCAGGCCGTGCGCCGCGCCGCCGATCAGCGCGGTGATGGCGGCGGCGAAGAGGACGTTTTGCAGCGGCAATTGCTTGTTGACCGTGGCCACGCTGGCACCGGCGGCGAGCAGGATGATCACGGCATCCAGCCCGGGGGCGAGTCCGGGCGCGAACAGCTCCACCAGCGCGGCGATCCCGAGCAGGACCGCCGTGGCCCAGGTCAGCACATCCAGAAATTTGGCACCGGACAATGGCATTGGTTGCCGGACAGTGTAGGCAAACGACCGGCGGGGAAAACTCGAAAATCTTGAAATTTGCGCGGCACGAATTGCCTTGAGCGCCGCCGGCTGATTTGCTCTGCTCACCGCATGACGCTTGACGACATGGCCGGCCGGATCAAAAACTGCGCGGAGCAGATGAACGCCCGTTACGGCGGCGTGGTGTTTGACGAATGGGCGCTGGTTTCGCTCGCGGAGAATAAGGCGCGCGTGCTCTTCTACACCGGCCCGCGCAACGATGAATTTCTTTCCTGTTTCGTGAAGGATCTCGGCGCGTTGCGTTCGGCGCTGCTCGCCGGCCGGCACGCGGCGGGCGACTTTGAATTTTCCCGGCACGGCGTCGGCACGGTCATCGAGGCGTTTCTGGCGGTGGGGCAGGGGCTTTACCTCATCTGCAACAACACCGCCGAATCCATGGACACCATCGCCAAAAATCCGCGCTGGCTGGTGGCGCAGGTGCCGTTCGCCGAACTCGCGGAAAATGTCCGGGCGAACCCGCTGGCGGTCGCGTGGGACACGAAGTTTTTCAGCCGGTGAAACGGCGGCGTTTCACCCCAGCAATCCCTTCCACAAAAAATAGCCATACGCGCCCACCAGCGCGAAGCCCGCGAAGCGCGGCAACCGTCCCCACAGCGCCACGAAGACCATGTGCACCACCGTCGCGCCCAGCAGCAGGAACATCCCCGTCTGGAAAAACGCCGGCATCACCATCGGGCGATACAGCGCATAGATGCCGAGGCACAGCGGGATGGAGACGTGCGCATCGCCGACCTGCGAGGCATAGACCACCTCCGGCTGTTTGCGCCAGGCGTAGTAAAACGCCAGCACCGCGTTCGGCAGCACCATCAGCCAGCCGCTCAGCCAGCCGAGATGTTTCGCGCTGATGAAGCCCGTGCGGTTGTGCTGCACCCACGCCACCAGCCAGTCCGTGCTGAGGTAGATGCCGTAGGCACCCACCGCCAGCAGCGCCAGATTGACCGGCAGCATCACGTTGAAGCTCGATTTGCCTTGCCGCACGTTCGCCTTGAGCACCTCGAAAACGTGGAAGCACTGCCAGAACAGGAATAATCCCACCAGCACCAGCCCGTCGTTGAAATCAAGCCGCCCCTTGCGTCCCAGCGCCCAGACCGCGCCGGTGAAGAACAGCACCGCCGTCAGCGTGAGCAGCAGCGCGAGCCGGTTCAATTCCCCCGCCTGACCGCCCTTGCCGCCGGCCTTGGCCTCCAGCTTGGCGGCGAGTTTCACCTCCGCTTTTTTCTTTTTGGCTGCGCCGGATTTTTTTGGCGGCAGCACATGGAGGCTCCAGCAGATGGCCGGCAGACCCAGCACCAGCGTCATGTTGGTGACGTTGTTGACGAGCGAGTTCGTCATCACATCCGCGCCCGCGCCGCCGTTGCGCCCGAGCAGGCAGGCGAAGATCAGGTTGCCCATGCCCGAGCAATACGGCATCACCAGCGTGCCCAGCACCGTGCCCTCGAAACCGCCCGCGCTCATGGCCTCCAGCCGCCAGAGCATCAGGAGCGACGCCACGAGGAACAGCGCGAGGAACAGCCACGGCGCCCAGACCCCCTGCGCCTCGATCCAATGGATGAACGGTTTCAGCACGCCGCGCAGTTTAATGAAAAAATTTCCCGGCGCGACAAAAACAAAAACCGCCGCCCCGGTCTCCCGCAGCGACGGTTTCAAATCCTTTGGCAGTCAATCAAGTGGTAGGAGAAAAAAACTATTCATCTTCCGGTTTCTTTTTGAGCAATCTCAAAAGCATGGAAACACCGCCTGCCAATATGATAAACGAACCCACCAGTCTCAAAAATGGCCCGACTGGTTGTTCCTTGTAATTGTAATCCATGCTTGAATCCCCTGATGTTAACCGGGCAATTGATTGGCAAATCCAAATGACAGCAACCGCAAGTATAGAACCAGTGATCGCAAAAGATGCAGAACGGTTCACTCTGTTGCGTCGTCTTTGCGCCAGCCGTTTTTGAGCAGCTTGCCACTCTAACCTCTGCCCATGTGTGAACTTCTTCATGCTATCAAAAAAAACTGAACCACTGCCGACTCGCGGCGCGAACCGAGCCAGCGGAGCAGCCAGCACCAGCGGCGGTTGTAGGGCACTTAATGTGCATACTCTGATCTGTCATCCAACTTTCCATTCTTGATGGCATCAAGAAATGCTCCAAAATCCTTGAGCTGTCCACCAACACCTCGCCAAACAAAAGCTGGCTTGCTATCTCCCGCTTCCAGTCTGCAAGCAAGAATATGAAAACTGTGCGCACGTCCGCCGCGTTCGTAATGCACAACATAATAATCACCGTTAGTGAATGCCCAAATCAAACGCTTCCAAGGAAGGCTGGCATCGGTAACAACGTCGGTGACCTGCCACTTCTGGTCTGGCTCTGCAAGCTTGCCGCTGCCATCAGCGCAAAGCGAAAAAACTGCCGGGGGCAAATTCGTGGCGGCATGAATCTGATGGAAACGCGAAACGTCACTCAATGCCTTCTGGTCTTCGGAAGGCAGCTTGGTGACATCGGCGCAGCAAGAAATCTGAACTGCCATGACCACCAATAAACTATGGGCGAAACGTGTCATGTGCTGAGTGGCCTATCAATTTTGATGAAACCTAGTTTGCGCCAGTCGTAAAATATTGTGCAGCAGTTTGTGTTCGAGCTTTGAATCTCTGCCGGCTCAAAACCGTTTCTCATCGGCGTCGAGCATGTCCACAAAGCATTTGATGTCGTCGCGGTGGCCCAGCCCGGCCTGTTCCTTGCGCATCTGCAACCGCGCCACGGCGGTGGCGTCGTTTGCCAGCGGGCGGCTCAACACATCCTGCCAGTGTGCGTCTTTTTCGGCCTGTGTTTTTTTCACGTTCAGCCGCACCCAGTCGCAGACCTGGCCGTCGGTCAGGGAATTTTTCACCACCGCCACAAATTGTTCGTGCGTCAGGCCGGCGGCCTTGAGCCAGAAGCCGTCAAAGGCTTTGCCGAGATTTTCCTGGTAATCGGCATGGAGCCGGCCGGCGAGGTGCAGGCGGATCTTGTCAACGTAGCGCGGCAGGTAATGCCAGCCGTCCATGGTTTCGCGCGGACTGCGGGGATAGATGAGGTCGCTCATGGCAAAATCATCGTTCAACCCGCAAAAAAATCAACCTCGGATGGACGCGGATAAAAAGCTGACACAAATTCCACGAATTGAATTCGTGTTCATTCGTGAAATTCGTGTCGCTAAAATCCGTTTGCATTTCCGGCGGGCGCTTCCATCTTCTCTGGCATGAAACGATTTGATTTCGACGTGGCGGTGATCGGCGGCGGCAGCGGCGGTTACGCGGCGGCGCGCACGGCGGCGGGCGCGGGCCTGAGAACGGTGGTCATCGAGGGCGGGCGGGAGGTTGGTGGCCTGTGTATCCTGCGTGGCTGCATGCCCACGAAGGCGTTGCTCTACGCGGCGGAGGTGAAGCATCTCGCCGAGCACGCGGAGACGTGGGGCGTGCGCGCGAGCCGGGTGACGTTTGATTTCGCCAAGGTCATGGCGCGCAAGGCGGCGCAGATCAAGGATTTTGCGGATTTCCGCGTGCAGCAGCTCAACGCTGGGAAATTTAAATTCATCCGGGCGAATGCGACGTTCCTCGACGCGCACACGGTGGCGTTGAGCAACGGCAAAAAGCTGACGGCGAAATATTTCGTCATCGCCACCGGTTCGCGCGTGGCACCGTCACCACTGCCGCAGTTGGATGAAGCCGGTTACCTCACGAGCGACGACGCGGTGGCGCTCAAGCGATTGCCGAAGTCGCTCATCATCCTCGGCGGCGGGGCGATCGCGTGCGAGTTCGCGCAGTTCTTCCAGCGCTTCGGCGTGCAAGTGACGCTCATCCAGCGCAGCGAGCGCATTTTGAAGGAGTTTGACGCCGATGCCGGGGCGGCGGTGGAAAAAGTTTTCCGGCGCGAAGGCATGGCGGTCTTCACCGGCACAAAACTGGTGGACGCGCAACGGAAGGGAAAAATGAAGTCCGTGACGTTCGAGCAGAACGGCAAAACGCTTTCCGTCGTTGCCGAAGAAATCCTCTTTGCGCTCGGGCGCGTGCCGAACACGGCGGCGCTTGGTTTGGCGAACGCCGGCGTAAAGCTGGCGAACAGCCGCATCGTGACGAACGCCAGGATGCAGACGAGCGCGCCGCATATCTTCGCGGCGGGGGATTGCTGCGGGCCGCACGAGATCGTGCACATCGCCATCCAGCAGGGCGAGACGGCGGTGAAAAATATTTTGCAGTCGAAGTCGCCGCGCCGGATGGATTATCGGCTGCTGATTTCCGTGGTGTTCACCGAGCCGCAGGTGGCGACGGTCGGGCTGACGGAAAAGGAAGCGACGGCGCGCGGAATCAAATTTCTTGCGGCGAGCTATCCGTTCAACGACCACGGCAAATCGCTCATCATGGAGGCGAAGGACGGCTTTGTGAAGCTGCTGGCGAACCCGAAGACGGGCGAAATCATCGGCGGCAGCTGTGTCGGGCCGGTCGGCGGGGAACTCATCCACGAAATCGTCACGGCGATGGCGAAGCGGATGACGGTGCATGAACTGGCGGCGATGCCGCATTATCATCCGACGCTCGCGGAGATCTGGACGTATCCGGCGGAGGAACTGGCGGAGCAGATTGGCTGATCTAATTTTGCGGTGGACGATTTTGGATTTTTCGCCGCAGCCAGTTCCAGAACAACACTTGTAATAGTGTTGGTGCAAAGCAAACGACCCAAAAGGTGTTGCGCGGCCCTGCTTGTGAGGTGTCGAGCCAGTAATACCGTTGTAAGAATTCCCGCCCCACGGCATCGTTGGCGTGTTTCGCCAGCGCACCGCCGCCGATGGCGATATCGTGCGCCAATGCCAGTCCGCCGGTGGCCGCATGCCATGCGATGGCAAATCCGCCCGAGGCAATCATCCCGATGGCCGCACCACCCATCGCAATGCCACCGAAGGCAATGCCGCCGAAAGCCAGCAATCCGAGACTGAATCCTCCAAAGGAAAAAATGCCCACGCTCACGCCGCCGAAACTGATGCCCCCCACCGCCACCCCGCCATTGGCCAACAGGATGCCATACGCAATTTCACCACAGGCAATCCATCCAATGGCAGGCTGCAATTTTTTTTGTCCCGGCAGTTTTCCAGAACGGCAATGCACTAGCGGCAGCCCAAACAGTTTCGCGCGACTGCGATATTCCCACGGCGTGGTGAACAAATGGCCAGTGTCCGGTCGGTCAAACGCTTCGGGATGAAACTTCCGCTCCTCCGTGCGAATCCGCGCGAATTCCCGGTTGAACCGCCAGGTGCTGTAGAAGATAAAAGTCCCGTAAGCCAGCGTGATGCCTATGCCAAGGCCGATAATCCAGACTGGGTGGGTTTTCCAGAGCGAACCCGACATAAAACAGAAAAGCAACAGGCTCGCAGTGAAAATGAACACAGCTATCGCGATGATTTTGCTGTAGCGGATCACCAAAGCCCGTTCGCGCGGAGTGCGTGTGCTGTTGAGGCTCATCTTTATGCCGAAGTAGCCGCCGAGCAGGCCAAGCGCCGGTCCGGCCAGCAGGCCGAGCACGGAGGCAAACGTCGCGCCGGTAGCCGCCGCGCTGCCTTTGGCGGCGGCCCCAAGCGTGGCGGCCTTGGCGGAAGTTGTGATCATGACCGGCAGCGCCGCGAGCACGCCGAGCGTGAACGCTTGGCCTGGATTTGTCCGCGCCAGCGCGCCCTCGACAAAGGCCAGCACTTGTTCGTGCAACAGTTTCCGCCCACGCGACAGTCGTTGTTTCACGGCGTCCTCGGTCAGCTCCAGATTTTGCGCGACGGCTTCGACGGACTGATGTTCCCGGTAAAAGAGGACGAGCGGCTCGCGGTAAATTTCCGGGATGCGTTCAAGCGAGCGCCAGAGAATCGCCTGTTCCTCGTTGGAGATGGTCTGGTCGTGCGGCAACGGTTCAGGCGAGTGGTGCGATTCGGAAATATTCTCCAGCGATTCTGCGCAATGGCTCGGCTCGTGACCCTGTTTGCGGAGCGAATTGTTGATGAGGTTGCGTGCAATACCGCAGAGCCACGAACGGAGTTTTTCCCGTTCATTCAAATTGGGAAGTTGTTTCCACGCGGTGACGAAAGTTTCCTGCGCGAGGTCTTCGCTCTGACTCAAGCTGCCGGTGGCGCTGAATGCGAGCGAGCAAATCAAACTTTGATAGCGCGCGATAATCTGCCCGAAGGCGTCGCGGTTGCCGGACAAGCTTTCGGAAACTAAATCCGTGTCGCTAACGGAAATCATGGAGGTCATCATATCGTCGCTTAAGTGGCTGAAAAGCGCGAAGAGGTGACAGAATATTTTTGGGCGAGGAGGAACTGGCGGAGCTGATCAAGCTCGGGTGAGCGATCGCACCGGTCACGCGGCCGGTTTTTCCACTTTGCCGATTAGGAGCTGAATCACATCGGCGGCGGTGTAGGAGTTGCGTCCCGGCTGCAAAAATTTCGCGACGTGCGCGGCTTCGTTGCCGGCGGTGACGAGCGGGAGGTCAAAAACCTTTTCTTTGCTCAACTGCGCGAGGCCGATGGTGGACACCAGACCGTTACAGACGCATTCGCGGCCCAGAGTTTCCTCCACCGTGCCGCCCTTGCGGACATAATCATCCACCGGCTCGGCGGGGCAGCGATAACCCGTGGAACCGTCGGCTTTGCGGTAGGCGTGCCGTAGATAGCCGAGATCGCAGAGGCGTTTGCGCAACGGCACGTTCTTGGTGTCGGCCAGCGTGCCGGGCAGTTGCACGACCTTGAAGGGAAAACCGGTGGGCGAGGCGAGCGGGTCGGTGAACACGCGGAGTTTGCCGGCGCGGCTCAGCTCAAAAACCTGCTGCTTGATGCGCGGGTCGATGCCGGATTCCTCGCAGAAAGCGAAGGCAGTTCCGACCTGAATGCCGGCGGCACCCTGGCTCCGAGCCTCCGCGAGTTTGCCGACGGCACCGTAGGAACCGGCGAGCCAGAACGGCAGGCCGAGTTCGCGGATCTTTTCGAGATCCACCACGTCACGCGGCCCGTAGATGGGTTCGCCTTCGGCGTTCAATTGCAGCGGTCCGCGGGGCGGAGCGTTGTGGCCGCCGGCAGTCTCGCCTTCGATGACAAAACCGTTGACTTGGCCGCTGGATTTGCGGGCAAGGGTGATGGCCAGCGTGGCCGAAGCGACGATGCCAAGGAACAGCGGGCGTTTCAGCGTCGGGGCCTGGCCACCGCAAAATTCCGCCGGGCTGAACGTGGATAGAAAATCTTCGCCGGGGGCGACGCCCACGATGTCGATCTTCAACTCGGTGGCTTCGCCGCGGGCGAACCGGTCGAGCACGCCGGGAATGGCGCGCGGAATCCCCGCACCCATCAGCACATAATCCACGCCCGCCAGCATCGCGCCGAAAACCGAGGGCAGCGTGGGGAACTGGATTTTTTCGAGAAAATTGATGCCGACGAGTCCGGCATGGCCTTCTTTCGCCAGAAACACTTCCACGAAATTGGCGGCGACGGTCAGTGCCACATAATCCGCGCCGGGCCGCAGGGCGGGCATCGGCGTGAGTTTGAACGGCACGTTTTCCAGTTTGCCGCCGGGGATGAAATAGTCCGCGAGGATTTTGGCGGCGACGCCGGGAACGGGAAAATGTTCGAGCGCATGGCGCATCCGGCCGTCGGGATCGCCAACTTGGAGACGCCGGGCCAAAATGGCTGCCAAGGCGGTGCCGGAAACGACACCGAGTTGACCGGTCTGGGAAACGGCTCTCGCCAGTCTCCAATCGGAAACGCCCGCGCCCATTCCGCCCTGGATGATTTGTGGATATGACATGATAATTCGACCGAACTTACACGGCCCGTTGCCGGGTCAGTTGCGGTTGAATCAGGATGGGCCGGCTGATGCGCTCCAATTCATCAGGTGACCATTATCATGGGGAACAAACGCGCTAGGACATTAGGGTATTAACAAGGAATGGCAAGCGTTTGTTTTGCTCGCCTGGACAGAAGTCATCGGATTAGCTCCCCCTAAATAATTTTTCCAGCACCTGCGCCGCCGGTAACCCATGAAGCTTGAGCGTCTTGTGGCGCGAGGTGTGGCCGCGCAGCAATTCCACCTGGTTGCGGGCGCAGTTCAACTGGTCGGCAAGAAACTTTGTCAGCGCCTCGTTCGCCGCCGCATCCACCGGCGGCGCGGTGACCTTGATTTTGAGTTCGTCGCCGAGGGGGTCGCCGATCTCATTCTTGGAAGCGCGCGGCTGGAGCTTCACGGCAAGCAAAGTGCCGCCGGCGGTTTCCTTGAGAAAGCTCGCGGGCGGCACGCTGGTAAATGGGAAAATTATTTGTCGTCCGGGTTGACGAACCTGAACACCAGCGCGGCCAGTGCGCCGGCACCGAGGTTGGCGACGAAATACAGCCACAGGTGCATCGAGTCCACCAAGTGCATCCGCGTGATGCCCACGGCGACGGCGGGGTTGAACGCGCCGCCGGAAACGCCGCCCAGCGCGAACGCCATCGTCATCACCGTGAAACCGATGGCGAGGCCGTAGTTGGAATTGCCGGCCGTGGCTTTCGCGGTGGCTACGTTCAGCACGACGTAGGCCAGCGCAAAGGTGCCAACCAGTTCGGCGATGAAAGCCGGAACCAGTTTAATCTCCAGCGGCGTGACGGCCGGATGACCTTTGAAACACAGCACACCGGCGGCGGCGACCCAGGCGCCGAGAATCTGGGCGGCGATATAAAACGGCACGTCACTGGCGGCACAGCGTCCGCGCAGCCAGACGGCCAGCGTCACGGCGGGATTGTAATGGCCGCCGGAAACATGACCGCCAGCGTAAACCATGATCATCAATGCCGAGCCGATGGCCAGCGGCGCGAGCGCGCCCGCGCCGGGCGCGACGACGGTCATGCCGATGGTCAGGACGAGGAAGAAGGTGCCGATGAATTCAACGAGATATTTTTTCATAATCAGTTTTTTGCGGCCAACAGATTAAGCGGACTTAAGCTGGCTTGCGAGCGCAAAACGTCAGCCGACCGCCAGCAACTCCACCTCAAAGATCAAAGTTGAGTTTGGCGGAATCGCCCCCGGATAGCCGTCACGGCCGTAGGCGAGTTCCGGCGGGATGGTCAGTTTCACTTTGTCGCCGATTTTCATCTGCGCCACGCCGAGATCCCAGCCGGCGATGACTTCGCCCGCGCCGAGCGTGAAGCTGAACGGCTCGTCGCGATCCACCGAGCTGTCGAACTTTTTGCCGTCGGTGAACGTGCCGGTGTAGTGGACGGTCACGGTGTCGCCATTTTTCGGAGCCGCGCCGGTGCCGGCGGTGAGTTTTTCGATCTTTAATTCAAGTTGTGCCATGCGAAAGTTTTGCGGTTTGGCCATCGCCCGTCAAACAAACAAAAAAGCGCGCGACCGAAATCGCGCGCTTGGCAAATACTTTTGAATTTCAGACGTTGTAAGTGCTGCTGGCCGTCGTGCCGCCGCGGCCGGTCCAGTTCGTGTGGAAGAATTCGCCGCGCGGCTTATCCACGCGCTCGTAAGTGTGCGCGCCGAAATAATCGCGCTGCGCCTGCAGCAAGTTCGCCGGCAAAACAGCGCTGCGATATTGGTCGTAGAACGCGAGTGCCGTGCTGAACGCGGGCACCGGAATGCCTTTCTTCGCGGCGGTCGCCACGATGTTGCGCCAGCCTTTCTGCGACTTCTTGATTTCGCCGCGGAAATATTCGTCGAGCAGCAGATTCGAGAGCTTCGGATTGTTGTCGTAAGCTTCTTTGATCTTGCCGAGAAAACGCGAGCGGATGATGCAGCCGCCGCGCCACATGAGGGCGATGCCGCCGTAGTTGAGGTTCCAGCCGTATTCCTTGGCCGCCGCGCGCATGAGCATGTAACCCTGCGCGTAGCTGACGATCTTGGAGGCGTAGAGCGCGCTCATGATGTCGGCGATGAACGCCTTTTTCTTTTCGGGATTTGCGGCGATGCTCGTGAGGGCGGGGCGAGGGCCTTTCAATTTGCGCGCGGCCTTTACGCGCTCGTCCTTCAGCGCGGAAACGCAGCGGGAATAAACGGCCTCGGCCATGAGCGTGATGGGAATTCCCAAGTCCTGCGAGTTGATAACCGTCCATTTGCCGGTGCCTTTCTGGCCGGCGGTGTCGAGAATCTTGTCCACGAGCGGGGCGCCGTCCGTGTCTTTTGTGCCAAGAATGTCGCGGGAAATTTCGATCAAGTAAGAATCGAGTTCGCCCTTGTTCCATTCGGCGAAAACCTGGTGCATCTCGTCGGCGCTCATGCCGAGGCCGTTTTTCATGATGTTGTAGGCTTCGCAGATGAGCTGCATATCGCCGTATTCGATGCCGTTGTGAACCATCTTCACATAATGGCCTGCGCCGTTTTCGCCGACCCAGTCGCAGCAGGGCGCGCCGCCGTCCACCTTCGCGGAGACGGCTTGGAAAATGTCTTTGACGTGCGGCCACGCGGCGGGCGAGCCGCCGGGCATGATGCTCGGTCCGCGCCGGGCGCCTTCCTCGCCGCCGCTCACGCCGGTGCCGATGTAGAGCAGACCTTTGCTCTCGACGTATTTCGTGCGGCGGTTGGTGTCGTCAAAGAGGGAATTGCCGCCGTCAATGATGATGTCGCCGGGTTCGAGCACGGGGATCAGCTGCTCGATAAAATCGTCCACCGGCTTGCCGGCTTTCACGAGCATCATCACGCGGCGCGGCTTCTTGAGCTTGGAGACCATCTCCGCGATGGAATGCGCGCCGAGCACCTTGGTGCCCTTGGCCTCATTCGCGAGGAACGCGTCCACCTTGTCCGTGGTGCGGTTGTAGGCCACGACGGTGAAGCCGTGATCATTCATGTTGAGGATGAGATTCTGGCCCATGACGGCCAGACCGATGAGAGCGAGATCGCCGGTAGGTTGCATAAATTTAAGAGCCTAAAATACAAAATCCGGAGGCAGCGGCGAGCAAAATCACTTTGCAGAAAACGAAATTAATTCCACGAAACTTGAAGTTAAGTTTGTGGTTTCAGGGCTGAATTATGAGCGTTTTCAACGCCGTCTCAGTTTTGGCGATGTCCGCGAGCGTGCCGGTCTGGAACCAGCGCCCGTGATGCGGCAGGCAGAAGAGCCGGTCTTGCGCCAGCGCCTTCTGCCACAAAACTTTCACGGAAAATTTCCCCGTTGGCGCGGGGCGCAGCACGCGCGGATGAAAAATGCCGATGCCGGAAATGATGTAGGGCGCATCCGCCGCGTTCCAGCCGAGCGTGTTCTCCGGCTTGATGAATAAGTGGTCTTCGCCTTTGTCATGGCCGATGGCTTTGGCCTTTGGCTGGGCGAGCAAAAGAAAATCCATCGTCATGTCGTCCCAAGTTTGCGCGAGTCGGTTCAGTGCGGTATCGCTTTCGTCGGTCCAGAGAATGTCACTGTTGATGGCGAAGACCGGCTCGTCACCGAGGAACGGCGCAGCTTTTTTTAACCCGCCGCCGGTTTCGAGGGGTTCGACTTCCTTGGAAATCGTGACGCGCAGATTTTTTTCTGCGGAGAAATAATCCACGAGCTGCGCCTTGAGATGCGAGACGTTGATGACGATTTCCTCAATCCCGTAAGCGCGCAGTTTGTCGAGCGCGTATTCGATCATCGGTCGGCCCGCGACCAGCACGAGCGGCTTGGGTGTGTGGTCAGTGAGCGGCTTGAGGCGCGTGCCGTAACCGGCGGCCAACAGCATCACTTTTTTAATCCGTGTGGGCATGGCACTCCATCCAGTTTTTCACGTCGGCCAGAATCGGGTGGCGCAACGCTTTTTGCAACAACCGTTCCACGCGTGGCGAATGCAGCCGGCGATAATCTAATTTCCCCTCGTGCCGCGCGAGTCGCTCAAAGATGCCCAGCACGCGTGTGTGGCGTTGCGCGGCGAGAATCGCCAGTGACGTTTCAAATGTTTCATGGTCGAGCGCAGGAAACGCGGCGAGGTAGCGCGCCAGCAGTTTTTTCTGCAAATCTTCGGGCACGTCACGTCGCGCGTCTTCGAGCAGCGAAACCAAATCGTAAGTCACCGGTCCGTGATAGGCGTCCTGAAAATCCAGCAGCCCGGCTTGTTTGATGCCGTCGCGTCCCGGCAGCAACATTAGGTTGGCGACGTGATAATCCCGCAGCAGCAGCGATTCGGGCACGCGGTGTGCCAGCGGCAAGACCGCGCGCCACGCCGCGCGGAAATCGTCCCGTTCTAGCGCGGTGACGTTCGGCGTGCGCCATTGCACGAACAACTCAATGTCTTCGAGCATTTTTTCCGGATGATATGCGCGAAGTGTTTCGGGAATCGCCCGCGGATGCCAGTGCAGTTCGATCAAAACATCGGTGGCGAGCGTGAACAGTTTTTCCGGATTCCCCGGCTTTTCCAGCAGTTTGGCAAAAGTGTCGTCGCCGAAATCTTCCAACAGCAGCAGGCCGTTCGGCTTGTCGTGCAAATACAGTTTTGGCGCACTGAAACCGAGTTGCCGGAGGTGCCGGGCGATGCGGACGAACGGCGCGACGGAATCCGGCACCTGCGAGGCGTCCATCAGGATGGCGGTCTGGTTTTCCGTGCGCAGGCGGAAATATTTCCGGGCCGAGGCGTCGCCCGTTAGCGGCTCGCACACGGCGGTTTTCCAGTGGGCAAAGCCGGGAAATGCGCGGGATCCGGCCACGGTCAGGCGTGGTTGCCCAGTTGCAGGCGCGCGTCGCTTTTGAGCAGTGCCTTCAAATTCGCCCAGCCGGCGGTGTTCATGTCGTTGAACGCATTCAGATACACTGCCACGGTTTCGTGTGGATATTTGCCGAGCAGAATTTCCACAGCCGCCTTGAGTTTTGTGTCGTCCACGCTGGTGGGCAAATCTTCCACGACTCCGTTTTCGTTTTTGATTTCCAGCGCGTTGAGAAAATCCACCAGCATTGCCGCGTGTTTCTTCACGAGCCACGCGCGGATGAACGCGCCGGCGGCGGGATCGAGATTCGGCTTGGTCAACGCCGTCAGCATTGTGGCGTGGCGTTGGTCGCGCGGCTGGCGTTCGAGGAAAACCGGCCGGACGTGCTTGGCCTCGGCGACGGCGGCGACCGTGGCGCGGTAGGCCGGCTTGTCGGACTCGAAGATAAAGGACAAAATGTCATTCGCCAGCGCGGGCGACATGAAACCGAGGAGTTCGTGGGATTTCAGCATGGGGAAAGTTTTGAATTTTTAGTTTTAAGTTTTTAATTAAGCGATTGTGGTCACGGAAATTTTATTTTTCTTTACCAGAGCTTCGCACGCATCGCGTTCGAGCAAAAGGGATTTGCCGGATTCCAGCGCGAGGACGGAAATTTTGGCGGCGGCGCAGGTCTCAAAGGTTTTTGCGCCGATGCACGGAATGTCGAAGCGCATGTCGTGATTCAGCTTGGCGACTTTCACGGCGACGGCCTCGCCGTTTTTGCCGGCGAGTTCGCCGCCGCGCGCCAGGCAGGCGTCCGTGCCTTCAAAACCCTCCACGGCCAGAACGGTGCCGTTTTTGACGATGACTAACTGACCGATTTCCAGCCGTGAGACTTCTTTGGCGATTTTGAAACCGAATTCCACGTCGGCTTTCTGCTCGGCGGACAATTTCGGGCCGAGCGCAAAACCGGTTTGCGGCATCAGCGGCGCGAGCCACGGCGTCGCCTCAATGAGTTCCACACCATCTTTTTTCAACTCGGCGGCGATGGCGCCAAAGATCGTGTGGGCGTTTTTTTCTTTCAGGCGCATCAACATGCCCATCGCGCGGAGGTCGGGTCGGAGATCAAAAAGGTTTTTCGGCGCGACCTGGCCGGCCATGACGCATTGTTTAACGCCGCGCGAGGTGAACGCCGAAATCATTTTGTTCAACTGCCCGACGCTGAGCCAGATGATGTCGTCCACGAGTCCGGCGAGCGCGGGGTCAGTTTCGCCCTCAACGGCGGTGGCGACGATGCGCTTGACGCCGGCGGCGCGGGCGAGGCGCGCGAATTCCAGCGGCAGCGAGAGGCTGCCGGCGATGAGGCCGATGGATTCGGGCGCGAGATTCATGCGAAACGAGGGCGCAGTTTAGCGGTTTGAACGGGAGAATCCAGCAGGGAATCAGGTGTCCCGTTTGGGTGTCCAATAATCGACACTGTGTCCAGTTGATGTATCAGTTGCCGTGATGGCCTTGTTTTTTAAGGCCAAATCCGGTGAGTCTAGCTTGGCAAGCGATTTGCTTGTTTTCTGCCAATGTCGTCTTTGGAAAACATCTACAGCAAGTTGTCCTCAAACTTGGAGCCAACCGCGTTTGCGAGCCTCCACCCTGAGCCGCATGCGGACAGTCCGCGTCAGGTGGGTCGCGAGGTGGCGCACGAGTTGAACAACATTTTCACCATCATCCGCGGCTATACCGACCGGATGGTGATCAAGCATGGTGAAAATCCGGCGCTGCGTCACGATCTGCAATTGATCCTAGAAAACATCAAGCGCGCCGAAGCGGTGGTGCGCCAGTCCACCCATCCCCGTTCACGTCCGACCACGACGGTTTCCGCTTCTTCGGCTGTCTGAGCCTTTTGGGGTTCCGTTTCGCTTTGACGCTACGCATTTAGTCGCGTAGCGTATTCGCTCATTTTTTGACTGAAGGAATAATGTGAATTTGTTCAAAGCGATTTTTGGTTCCAAGAACGACCGCGACGTGAAGAAGATCCGTCCGGTCGTCGCCCGCATCAACGAGATCGAGGCCGGCCTGCAAAAACTTTCCGATGACGAGCTTCGCGCCAAGACCGCCGCGTGGAAGGTGGAGCTTGCCAAAATCGAGGACAGCGTGGAACTGGCGCGCAAGCTGGATGAGATTTTACCGGAAGCGTTCGCCGTGGTGAAAAACGCCTGCCGCCGCCTGTGTGGACAAGATGTGATCGTGCGCGACCGTCCGCTCCGCTGGGAGATGGTGCCGTTCGACGTGCAACTCATCGGCGGCTATTCGCTGCACACCGGTCACATCGCGGAAATGGCCACCGGCGAAGGCAAAACGCTCGTCGGCACGCTGCCGGTCTATCTCAACGCGCTCACCGGTCGCGGCGTCCATGTCGTGACGGTGAACGATTATCTGGCCGCGCGCGACTCGGAATGGATGGGCGCGATCTACAAATTTCTCGGCCTGACCGTCGGCGTGATTTTGCACGACCAGCCGCCCGCCGTCCGTCGCCAGCAGTATTATTGCGACATCACCTACGGCACGAATTCCGAATTCGGCTTTGATTATCTCCGCGACAACGGCATGGCGCTCCGCAAGGAGGAGCAGGTGCAGCGCGGCCATTACTTCGCCATTGTGGACGAAGTGGATTCCATTCTCATCGACGAAGCGCGCACGCCGCTCATCATCAGCGGGCCGGCGGTGCATACCTTTGACGAGCAATACGCGCAATGGAAGCCGACGGTGGACGGCCTGGTCCGCGCGCAGCAGCAGCTTTGCAACCGCTTTCTGAAGGAAGCCGAGGAACTCATCAAGAAATTGCATCCGACCGACGGTTCGCAGGTGCAAAAGGCCGACGAATTGGAGAAGCAGATTGGCCTATTACTCTTCCGCGTGAAGACCGGCCAGCCGCGTTCCGAAGGCTTGATGAAAATTTTGGAGAACCCGGAAAACGCCGGCCTGATGAACCGCGCGGAACTGGAGTTGCACAAGGATCAGAAGAAAGTGGATTTGTATCGCGAGAAGGAAGAATTGCTGTTCGCGATGGACGAAAAGAGCCACGAGGCGGATTTGACCGAGAAGGGCCGCAGTTATATCAGCCCCAAAGACCCGGACGCGTTTGTGTTGCCGGATTTGACGACGATGTTGCATGACGTGGATGCCGGTCCGGAACCCGATGCGCGCAAGCGGCTCGAAACGAAGGCGAAGTTGCAGGCGGATTTCGAGGCGAAGGCGCAGAAGATTCATGCCATCTCGCAATTGCTCAAGGCGTATTCGCTGTATCAGCTCGACGTTGAATACGTCGTGCAGGACAACAAGGTCATCATCGTGGATCAGCACACGGGCCGGCTCATGCCGGGCCGCCGCTGGAGCGACGGGTTGCATCAGGCCGTCGAGGCGAAGGAAGGCGTGCAGATTGAGCGCGAAACGCAGACGCTCGCGACCATCACCATCCAAAATTATTTCCGCCTCTACACCAAGCTGGCGGGCATGACCGGCACCGCCGAGACCGAGGCGTCGGAGTTTTTCGACATCTACAAGCTCGGTGTTATGACCATTCCGACCAATAAGCCGAACATCCGCAAGGACGCGGACGATTCGGTTTATAAGACGCGCCGTGAAAAATTCAACGCCGTCGTCCGCGAGATCAAGGAACTGCACACGCAGGGCCGGCCGATTCTGGTCGGCACGGTTTCCGTCGAAACCAGCGAAATGCTGTCGCGGATGCTGAAGAAGGAAGGCCTGATCCACTCTGTTCTCAACGCCAAGTATCACCAGCAGGAAGCCGAAATCGTTTCGCGCGCTGGTCAGCGCGGGGCCATCACCATCGCCACGAACATGGCGGGCCGCGGCACGGACATCAAACTTGGCGAAGGGGTTGCACAAGTCGGCGGCTTGCATGTGCTCGGCACGGAACGCCACGAGTCGCGCCGCATTGACCGCCAGTTGCGCGGCCGCTGCTCGCGTCAGGGCGATCCCGGCAGCTCGCACTTTTTCATTTCGCTAGAAGACGATTTGATGCGCCTCTTCGGTTCCGACCGCATAGTGAAATTGATGGAGCGCATGGGCCTTGAAGAAGGCGAGGAACTCAAGCACGGTTTGCTGAATCGTTCCATCCAGCAGGCGCAGAAGCGTGTCGAGGGCCATAATTTCCAGCAGCGCAAACGCACGCTCGAATACGACGACGTGATGAACAAGCAGCGCGAAGTTATCTACGGCTTCCGCAATGAAATCATCAACAGCGACGACGTCCGCGACCGCTTGATGGACATCATCGAGGAAGTGGTGATTCTAAAAATCGAGGAATTCACTTCGGCGGAAACTGATTTGGCTGAGTGGCGCGTCCGTTCGCTGGCCGACTGGGTGAACCTGAATTTTCCGCTCGGTTTGCCCGAGGCGGAAATCGTCAAGGCCGCGCAGTCCGGCAAGGAAAAGCCCGTGGCCGATTCCATTTTCGGTAACTTGAACGAGGCGCAGTTTGCCGTCTGCAATTTCATCAGCGACAGCATCCGCAAGGCTTACGAACTCAAGGTCAGCTTCGAGGAACCGGACAAGCTGGCGACCGTCGAGCGCTACACGATTTTGCAGGCGATTGACAAGCTCTGGCAGGAACACCTATACGAGATGGACAGCTTGCGCCACAGCATCGGCCTGCGCGCACACGGCCAGCGCGATCCGCTGCTCGAATACAAGGCTGAGGCGTTCAAGATTTTTGACGAGCTGATGGTCAACGTGAAAACGGAGATCTGCCACAACGTCTTCCGCAGCGCGTCGTCGTTGCTGGCGTTTGAGAATTTCCTCCGCAACGCACCGCAGCAGACGCTGCACCAAAGCACCAGTGCGTTCGGTGGCACGAGCATGGGCGGGGCACCGGCCAAGGCCAGTGACGTTGTCAGTGAGGCGGCGCAGGCCGTGGAAAAAGCCAAGCCTGTCCGCACCGGTCCGAAGGTTGGCCGCAACGATCCGTGCCCCTGCGGTAGCGGCAAGAAATACAAGCAGTGCTGCGGTAAATAATTCGGAGCGACGAGTTCCGCGAGTCCATACTTAATCATGTATCGCATCGGCATCGATCTCGGCGGCACGAAAATTGAAGGCGTTGTTCTCGATGCCACCGGCAAAGAGGTCATCCGCAAACGTATTCCCACCGAACGCGAGCACGGCTATCAGCACATCCTGAACCGTTTGAAATCCATGCACGACGACCTTTGTGCGACCGTGCCGGGACAGCCAACCACTTTTGGCATCGGCACGCCCGGCGCGATTTCGCCGCGCACCGGTTTCCTCAAAAATTCCAACACCGTCTGTATGAACGGTCAGCCGGTGAAAACGGATCTGGAAAGACTGATCGGTCGCAAGATTGAAGTCCAAAACGACGCCAACTGTTTTGCGATGGCTGAGGCGTTGCTCGGTGCGGGTAAAGGTAAGAAACTGGTTTTTGGCGTCATCATGGGCACGGGCTGCGGCGGCGGCATTGTTTACAAAGGCGAAGTGTTCACCGGCCCGCAGGCGATTGCCGGTGAGTGGGGCCACATGAGCATTGATCCGAATGGCCCGCTTTGCTATTGCGGCCAAAAAGGCTGCACCGAGACTTTCATCAGTGGCGGTGGATTGGAAAAACGCTACGAGGAAAAATACGGAGTGAAGCGCCCGCTCAAGGAAGTCGAGGCGGCCTATTTCGCGGGCGAGCCGCAGGCGGTCGAGTTCATGAACTGGTTTTTCGACCGCTTTGGTCGTGCGCTGGCCAACCTGATTGACATTCTTGATCCCGACATCGTGGTTCTTGGCGGCGGGGTCTCCAACTTCAAGGCCATTTATACCGAAGGCGTGGCGGTGGTGAAGAAATACGTTTTCACCGACGAACTGGAAACGCCCATCGTGAGACATCAGCTTGGTGACTCCGCCGGCGTCCTGGGCGCGGCTTTGGTGGGCATTTGAAATCACTTGCGGTGGTGGTTTCGTGTGCTAGTTTTCGCTTGCTTTGCAGATCCAGAAAAACAGCTTGATGAAGCTTGGCCGGATGCCGTTCGGTGTCCTGTCCATCTCCCTTGTCCTGCTGCTGAATTTGCTGGCTGCCGCCCCTGCGCTTCACGAATGGTTTCATACGGACGCCGCCCAAGATGACCATCAATGCGCCGTGACGATGTTCGCCCACGGTCAGGTGGATTCGGCGGCGGTGGATGTTTCGGTTTTCGTGCCGGTGGTCTCTGCCGTGGCCGCTCCGCAGATTGAATTTTCCGTTTTCCATCCCGCCATCGAAAATCTTCCCGCCGGCCGCGGACCGCCCGTTGCTTCCCTCAATTCCTGAAAGTTCGCCGGCCTTTGCAGGCCGGATTTCGTTCGTTGGTTTAACCTTAATTTATTGGCGTGCCGCCGTGTGGCGGCGTGCCGTTTGGAGAATTGAAAGATGAAACTTAAAAAGATTTTTGGAATGACCGTTTTGGTTTCCGCGTTGCTGGCTGGTGCAAATACCTTGCCCGCGCAGGAAACCAATGAAGTGGAGCAACTGAAACGGCAGTTACAACAGATGCAGGAAAATTTTGACCGTGCCCAGCGTGAACAAAAAGCGCAGCTGGACGCGCTCACGCAAAAGCTGGAAGCGTTCACGAAGGCGCAAGTCGCCGACGAAGAAAAACAGAAATTGGAGGCGCAACTCGCGGCGGAGATGGCGTCCGGCCAGTCCAATGCGCCCGCCGCTCCGGAAAAAAAGCCGTGGTCGCCCGCCGACACGCTGACCATCGCCCGCGCCGGTTCCGCCTACATGAACATGAGCTTCGACGCGATGATGGTGGCCGGCGGCTCCACCGTGTCCGATCCATCGGCGCAGTTGCAATTAGGTGACCACGACCCGATCAAGAATGGTTTTTCGCTTCGCAACGCCGAAATCGCACTCGACGGCGCTGTAGATCCTTATTTCAAGGGCTTCGCCAACATTGTTCTCAAGCTCGACAAAAATAATCAGACCGAAATCGAACTGGAGGAAGCCTATGCACAATCCACCTCGCTGCCGGCGAATCTGCAAGCCAAGGCGGGACAATTTTTCGCCGCGTTCGGCCGTTCCAACGCGCAGCATCCGCACCAATGGGCGTTCGTGGACGCGCCGATTATTATGACGCGCGCGTTCGGGCCGGACGGCTTGCGCAACATCGGCGCGCAAGGTTCCTGGCTGTTGCCACTGCCATTTTTCACCGAACTGACACTGGGGATTTTCGATGGCGAAGGCTCAACCACCTTTGGTTTCCGCAACCCCGGCGATGCGGATGCCTTTGGTGTGGATCGTTTTCATGGTCGAGCGACGCTGAATCGCGGCCTGCGCGGGCCGCAGGATTTGGTTTATGTGCCGCGCATCGCGTCATCGTTTGATTTGACCGACCAGCAGACCGTCGTGTTGGGCGCGTCCGCGGCGTTTGGCCCGAACGACACCGGCGCAGATGCGCGCACGCAAATCTATGGCGTGGATTTGTATTGGAAATGGAAGGCGTCCGACGCGCACGAGGGATTTCCGTTCGTCTCATGGCAGACCGAGGCGCTTTACGAGATCTTTGACGCCGGCGCGGATCCAACGGCTTCGCTGCCTGCGGAGAACTTGCGCGATTGGGGCTGTTATTCGCAAGTGCTGTGGGGGTTCAAGCCGCGCTGGGTCGCTGGATTGCGGGGTGAATATGCCAGCAGCAACGCCGGTGCATTTGACGCAAACGATGTTTTCCGCGGCGAGCGCGAGCGCGTGTCGCCGGCGCTGACGTTTTATCCGAGCGAATTTTCCAAAATCCGGCTGCAATACAATTACGACCACGGCGAGATGTTCGGCAACGCGCATTCCGTCTGGTTGCAACTGGAATTTCTCCTCGGCGCGCACGGGGCGCACAAGTTTTAACCACGGATGAACACGGATTAACCTTAAACTTTATGAAAAAACTTCTCATCGGAATTTTCGGGGCCACGCTCGCCTTTGGCGCGCAGGCCAAACTCAATGTCGTCGCCACCACGCCGGATCTCGGCGCGATTGCGAGGGAAATCGGCGGCGACGCCATCACGCTCACCACGCTGGCGAAACCCACGGAAGACCCGCATTTCGTGGACGCCAAGCCGAGCTTTATTTTGAAACTGAACCGCGCGGATGTGGTCATCGAGGGCGGCGCGGAACTGGAGATCGGCTGGCTGCCGGCGTTGCTCGACCAGTCGCGCAACGAGAAGCTCGCCGCCGGTGCGCCGGGTCATGTGAATTGCGCGAAGGGCGTGCCGCTGATGGACGTGCCGGCGACGCTCGACCGTTCGCGCGGCGACATCCACGCCGCCGGTAATCCGCATTACGTCATCGCACCGTCGAACGCCAAAATCGTGGCGCAAAACATCGCGTCGGCGCTGGCGCAAGTGGACGCGAAGAACGCCGAAACCTATCGCGCCAACTTGCAAAAGTTCACCGCCGTGCTCGAGGCGAAAATGGCGGAGTGGCAAAAGACGCTGGCACCGTTCAAGGGCGCGAGCATCGTGGCGTATCACGATTCGTGGCCTTATTTTGCACGGGATTTTGGCCTGAAGATTGAACTCTATCTCGAACCGAAGCCGGGCATTCCGCCAACGCCGTCGCATCTGGCGGAAGTGATCATGAAGATGAAGGAGGAAAACGCCCACGTCATCATCGTGGATCCGTATCTCAACCGGCGCACCGCCGAAACGGTGGCACGCGACACCGGCGCGGCGGTCGTGGACGTGACGCAATTCCCCGGCGGGCTGAAGGGCACGGAGGGCGGATACGTTCAGTTGGAGGATTATCTGGTCAATTCGCTGGCAAGGGCGCTGGCGGAAAAGAAATGATTTTATGAGCGAAATCTTTGTCGTGATGAAATGGCCGGTGCTGGCGTGCCTGTTGCTGCCGGGAATGCTGGTGTATCTCGGTCTGCACATCGTGCGGCGTGAAGTCATCTTCGTGGATCTCGCGCTTGCGCAGGTCGCGGCGCTGGGCGCGTGCGTGAGCCTGCTGCTCGGCCACGAGGCGCAAAGCCCGGCGACCTATCTCTGGTCATTTGGCTTCACGCTCGTCGGCGCGGCCATCTTCGCGGCGACGCGGATGAACACGCATCATCGCGTGCCGCAGGAGGCGCTCATCGGCATCGTTTATGTCGTGGCGGCGGCGGCGGGGATTTTGCTGTTGAGCCGGAGCGCGGAAGGTAATGAACAGTTGCGGCGCACGCTTATCGGCGACGTGCTGCTGGTCAGCCCGAAGGACGTGCTCCGAACCTTCGCGGCCTATCTCGCCATCGGCGTGGTGCATTTCATCTTCCGCAAAAAATTCCTGCTCATCTCATTCGAGCCGGAGCGCGCGGCGAAGGAAGGGGTGGCTGTGCGTTGGTGGGATTTTTTGTTTTACGCGCTGTTCGGTCTGGTGGTGACGAGCTTCGTGCAAATCGGTGGCGTGCTGCTGGTGTTTTCCTATCTCATCGTGCCGGCGGTCTGCGCGAGCCTGCTGGCCACGCGTATCGCGGCGCTGCTGGCGATTGGGTGGACGGTGGCTACACTGGGCAGTGTCGCGGGTCTTTACGCGGCGTATCGTTTCGATTTGCCGACAGGGGCGGCCATCATTTGCGCGCTGGGGGCCGCGTTGGTGTTTTGCAGTGTATTAGCTGCAATAAAGAACAAGAAAGCCGGCGGCGACAAGAGGTGATATTATCTGCGGCCTTTTTCAATTTTCTTGATTTCGGATGGATTACTGTAAATTGTCCGAATCATGTCGTTGGAAAACATCTCGCGGCCAGTTGCGCGTCCGCCGCTGGACATAACTGCATTGCTTAGGGAGCATGCCGGGAAAAATTACGAGCTGCACGCCGAGCACATCAATCCCGCAAATGTAAAAACGCTCAAGACCATTGGTTTTGACCGGTGCTACACGCGCGCTGAGGGACCATATCTCTGGGATGTGAAGGGCGACAAATATCTCGACCTGCTCTCCGGCTACGGCGTGTTCGGTCTTGGCCGCAATCATCCCGAAATCCGCCGCATCCTGAAGGAGTTTCTCGACGCCGATTATCCCAGCCTCGTGAAGATGGAAGCGCCGCTGCTGTCTGGCCTGCTCGCCGCCGAATTGAAAAAGCGCATGCCGAACAAACTCGACATGGTGTTCTTCACCAACTCCGGCGCGGAAGGCGTGGAGACGGCGATGAAATACGCCAAGTGTGCCACCGGCAAACCGGCGATCATCCATTGCAAAAAATCATTCCATGGTTTGAGCACCGGCGCGCTTTCGGTCAATGGCGATGACAATTTTCGCGATGGCTTTGGGCCCTTTCTGCCGGACTGCCGCGCGATTCCCTTCAACGATCTGGCTGCACTCGAAGCCGAATTGAAGAAAGGCGACGTCGCCGGTTTCATCGTGGAACCGATTCAAGGCAAAGGTGTCAATCTGCCGCAGCCCGGCTATCTGCTCGCGGCGCAGCAGCTTTGTCGCAAGCACGGTGCGCTGTTCATTGACGACGAGGTGCAAAGCGGCATGGGGCGCACCGGAAAATTTCTCGCCATCGAACACGACGGCGAGGTGGATCCGGACATCGTCATTTTGGCCAAAACGCTTTCTGCCGGCTTTGTGCCGGTGGGCGCGGTGCTGTGCAAAAAGTGGATTCACGAAAAAGTTTTCTCCTCCATGTCGCGCTCGGTGGTGCACAGCTCGACGTTCAGTCAGGGAAGTTTTGCGATGGCCGCCGGTCTTGCTGCGCTCGACGTGCTTGATCGCGAGAACCTCATCGCGAATGCCGCGAAGATGGGCGATTACATCGGCCAAGGTTTGACGGCGATGATTCCGCGCTTTGAATTCATGAAGGAAGTCCGCTGGCGCGGCTTGATGACCGGTATTGAATTCGGTGCGCCGAAATCCATCTCGTTGAAGATCGCGTGGACGACGTGCCACACGCTCGACAAAAGTTTGTTCCCGCAGGCGGCGGTGATTCCGTTGCTCGACAAGCATCACATCATCACGCAGGTCGCCGGTCACAACGTGGACGTGGTCAAGCTGCTTCCGCCGCTCATCATCACCCAGGCCGATGCTGATTATTTCTTGAAAGCCTTCGAGGACGTGATGGTGCAGATGCACAAATTCCCCGGGCCGGCGTGGGAAGTTTTGACGAGCATCGGCAAGATGGCAATCTCACAACGGGCGCGTTAATCCAATCATAAAAAAACAGCGGTGGTCGTGATGACCGCCGCTGTTTGTGTTTTTGGGTGAATTACATGTGCGCGATGATGTTGTCGCCGAACTCGGAGCATTTGATTTCCGTCGCGCCGGTCATCTGGCGGGCGAAGTCATAGGTCACGCGCTTGGATCCGATGGCGCCGTTCAACCCTTTGATGATGAGATCGGCCGCTTCGTTCCAGCCGAGGTAGCGGAACATCATTTCGCCGGAGAGAATCACCGAGCCAGGGTTCACGACGTCTTTGTTCGCATACTTGGGCGCGGTGCCGTGCGTGGCTTCAAAAATCGCGTGGCCGGAAACGTTGTTGATATTGCCGCCGGGCGCGATGCCGATGCCGCCGACCTGCGCGGCGAGCGCGTCGGACAAATAATCACCGTTCAGATTCAAAGTGGCAATGACTTCAAATTCGTTCGGGCGCGTGAGCACCTGTTGCAACGTGATGTCGGCGATGCTGTCCTTGAAGACGATGCCCGCGCCGCGTTTGCCTTCGGGGATTTTGCACCACGGGCCGCCGTCGATGAGTTCCGCGCCGTATTCTTCGCGCGCGAGCTGGTAGCCCCACTGCATGAACGCGCCTTCGGTGTATTTCATGATGTTGCCCTTGTGGACGAACGTCACGGATTTCTTCTTCTGTTCGATGGCGTATTCGATGGCCGCGCGCACGAGGCGTTGCGTGCCGGTCTTGGAAACGGGCTTGATGCCGATGCCGACGACTTCGGGCGTTTCGCCGAAACGAATTTTCTTAAATTCCTTCGGGAAATTGGTCTTGAGGAATTCAATCGTCTTCAACGCCATTTCCTTGCCGGCTTCGAAATCAATGCCCGCGTAAATGTCCTCGGTGTTCTCGCGGAAGATAACCATGTTGACCTTCTCGGGATGTTTCACGGGCGAAGGCACGCCGGTGAACCATTGCACGGGGCGCAGGCAGACGTAGAGGTCGAGCATCTGGCGCAGCGCGACGTTCAGCGAGCGGATGCCGCCGCCGGTCGGCGTGGTGAGCGGTCCCTTGATGCCGACGAGAAATTCCTTGAACGCCTCGACGGTGTCGTCCGGCAGCCAGTTGTCGAACTTGTTTTTCGCGGCCTCGCCGGCGAATACTTCCATCCACGCGATTTTCTTTTTGCCGCCGTAAGCCTTGGCCACCGCCGCGTCCATCACGCGCACGCTGCTCGCCCAGATGTCCGGGCCGGTGCCGTCGCCGCGGATGAAGGGGATGATGGGTTGGTCAGGAACGGTGAGCTTGCCGTTGTTGATGGAGATTTTCCCGCCAGCGGGAACGGTGCAGGTAGTGTATGCCATAAATTTTTTTGTCGGCGAAATATCGCGCCCAGATAAAAAACTTAACCCGGCTGGAAATCAAGGAAAGAATCAGGATTGACGATGTTTTTTCTCGCTTTCACCAGCAGCTTGATGAGGAGAGTTTGGCAAAATCTGGAAATCTGAAATTTAAGATTTAAGTTGCGCTCGACACGGTTCGCGGCTTAAGAATCTGCCGCATCATGGGTAAAGCACTCATCATCGCAGAGAAACCGTCCGTCGCCAGCGACATCAGCAAGGCGCTCGGAAAGTTTCAAAAGCACGACGATTATTTCGAGAACGACGAGTATGTCGTGACCTCGGCGGTCGGTCATTTGCTGACCATTGTGCCGCCGGAAGGCGTCGAAGCCGCGCGCGGCAAATGGACGTTCAAATGCCTGCCGGTCATCCCGCCGCATTTCGATTTGGAGCCGATTGAGAAAACCGCGCCGCGCCTCAAGGCGGTCGCAAAGCTCATCAAGCGCAAGGATATTGACCGGCTCATCAATGCCTGCGACGCCGGCCGCGAAGGCGAACTGATTTTCCGCAACATCGTTCGTTACACCAAAGCGCAACAGCCGATTCAGCGGCTCTGGCTTCAATCCATGACGCCTGCCGCCATCCGCGAAGGGTTTGCCGCACTGAAAACTGACGCGGAAATGCAGCCACTGTCCGACGCGGCGACGAGCCGCAGCGAAGCCGACTGGCTGGTTGGCATCAACGGCACGCGCGCAATGACGGCGTTCAATTCCAAGCTCGGCGGTTTTTTCAAGACCACGGTCGGCCGCGTGCAGACGCCGACGCTGGCGATTCTCGTCGAACGCGAGGCGAAGATTCGCGGGTTCAAGCCGCGTGGTTATTGGGAAGTGCTTGGCACGTTTGATTGCGCCGCCGGCAATTACGTCGGACGCTGGTTTGATGAAAAATTTTCCAAGGTGGATGACGAACAGCTCAAGGCCGAGCGCATTTGGGACGCGGCAAAGGCCGAGGAAATCAAAGCCAAATGTCTCGGCAAGCCGGGCATCGTCACGGAAGAAAGCAAGCCGACGACTTCGATGTCGCCGCTGCTCTACGATTTGACGAGCTTGCAGCGCGACGCCAACTCGCGCTTCGGTTTCAGTGCAAAAAACACGCTTGGCCTCGCGCAGGCGCTTTACGAAAAACACAAGGTGCTGACGTATCCGAGAACGGATTCGCGCGCGTTGCCGGAAGATTATGTTGGCACGGTGAAGGCCACGATGGCGATGCTCGAAGGTGTTACCGGCTATTCGGCGTTCGCCGCGCAGGTCTTGAAGGAAGGCTGGGTGCATCCGAACAAGCGCATTTTCAATAACGCGAAAGTTTCCGATCACTTCGCCATCATCCCGACGCAGCTCGCGCCGAAATCGCTGAGCGAGCCGGAACAGAAACTTTACGACCTTGTCACGAAACGCTTCCTCGCAATTTTTTATCCGGCGGCGGAATTTCTCGAAACGAACCGCATCACGCGCGTCGAGGGCGAGCCGTTCAAGAGCGCGGGTAAAGTGCTGGTGTCGCCGGGCTGGCTGACGGTTTACGGCAAACAATCGGATTCCGACGAAACGCCGAGCCTCGCGCCGGTGAAAGCCGGCGAAACGGTCAAGACCGCGAACATCGAGGTCAAAGAAAACGTCACCAAACCACCGGCGCGTTATTCGGAAGCGACTTTGTTGAGCGCGATGGAAGGCGCGGGCAAATTGATTGACGACGACGAACTCCGCGAGGCGATGAGCGAGAAAGGTCTCGGCACGCCCGCGACGCGCGCGGCGACGATTGAAGGTTTGATTTACGAGGATTACGTTCATCGCAACGGCCGCGAGTTGCAGGCCACGGCGAAGGCGTTTTCGTTGATGGAATTGCTGAATGGTTTGGGCATTCCTGAACTCACCAAGCCGGAGCTGACCGGCGATTGGGAATTTCAGTTGAAGGAGATGCAGCGGAAAAAAGTCAGCCGCGAGCAGTTCATGGCGGGCATCGCGGATATGACGCGGCGCATCGTGGACAGCGCCAAGAAATTTGAATATGACACGATTCCCGGCGACTTCGGCGTGCTGAACGTGCCGTGCCCGAAGTGCGGCGGCGAAATCCACGAGCGTTACAAGCAGTATCAATGCGTGAAGTGCGACTTTGCGTTTTGGAAAACGCTGTGCAGCCGGATGTTCGAGCCGGAGGAAGTCGAAAAAATCATCACGGATAAAGTCATCGGTCCGCTGCAGGGTTTTCGCAGCAAGCAGGGATTTCCATTTGCGGCGGTTTTGAAAATGACCGCCGAGCACAAGGTGGAATTTGATTTTGGCAACGGCGGCAAGGACGGCGCGGGCGCGGCGCCGATTGATTTCACCGGCAAGGAACTGCTCGGCAAATGTCCGGCGTGCGGCGCAAATGTCTATGACGGCGGGATGAATTACGTATGCGAAAAACAAGCGGGCGCGGAGCAGACGTGCAAGTTCCGCACCGGCAAAATTATTTTGCAGCAGGAAATTTCGCCGGAGCAGGTGAAGAAAATGCTGGCTGAGGGCAAAACGGATTTGCTGAAAGGTTTTGTCTCGAACAAGACGAACCGCAAGTTCGAGGCGTTTCTCGTGGTGAAGGATGGCAAGACCGGCTTTGAATTTCCGCCGCGCGAGCGGAAGGGCAAAACCAAAACTGGCGAGCCGCCGCCGAAAATTGATTTCACCGGCAAAGCCGTCGTCGGTAAATGCCCGAAGTGCGGCGGTCAGGTGTTCGACACCGAGACCGGCTACATCTGCGAAAATTCGCAGCGCGCGGAGAAGCGCTGCACCTTCAAGCCAATCGGCAAGACGATTCTGGAGCAGCCGATTGACGCGGTGCAGGCGGCGAAAATCCTCAAGGACAAAAAGAGCGACGTGCTGGAAAAATTCATCTCCAAATCCGGCAAGCCGTTCCCGGCATTCCTCGTGATGGACAAGAAGGGCAAGATCACCTTCGAGTTTCCGGCGCGCGACGACGAGTGACGCTTCATTTCAAACAGCTTGGCCACGGCGAGCCGCTTGTGTTGCTGCACGGGCTTTTCGGTTCCGGCGACAACTGGTTCGGCGTCGCGCCGAGGCTCGCGGAAAAATTCCACGTCTTCGCGCCCGACCTCCGCAACCACGGCTATTCGCCGCATCACGCGGAAATGGGTTATCCGCTTATGGCCGCCGATGTTGAAAAGTTTTTTTTGTCGCAGAAGATTGAAAGCGCGCATGTCGTCGGCCATTCGATGGGTGGCAAGGTGGCGATGCAGTTCGCGCTGGATTTTCCGGCGCGTGTAAAAAAGCTTGTCGTCGTGGACATGGCTCCGCGCGCTTATGCGCGGGCGCACGACAAGATTTTTGCGGCGCTGCTGGCGCTGGACTTGGCGTCGTTCCAAACCCACCAGCAAATCGAAGACGCGCTCGCGCCGGAAATTCCGTCGCTGAGCCTGCGGCGGTTTCTTCTGAAAAATCTTGGCCGTGACGAGCATGGAAAATTCATTTGGAAAATGAACCTGCGCGGCGTGGTGGAAAATTATTCGCGGCTCGGCGAAGTTTTAAGCGCGGAAAATCAGTTTGATAAACCGGCGCTGTTCATTCGTGGCGGCAAGTCGGATTACATCAACACGGCGGATGAGGCGGAAATCCGGCGGCGATTTCCAGCGGCGGAAATTCAGGCCATTGCCGCCGCCAACCACTGGGTTCACGCCGACACACCGGAGGAATTTGTGAGGATGGTTTTGGAATATTTGTGTTAGCTTTTTGCCAATGGAAGCACCGCCAGCAGCGCCGCCGGAAATCCGCGATAAGTGGATTGAAAAGTTTCTCGCACACTTGGCGACGGATCGCGGGGCGTCGGAATACACACAGCGGAATTACCAGCAGGCGCTGATTGAATTTGCTCGCTGGCATTTGACGGAACGCAAGTCCGCGGTGGTTTGGGAAAAACTTCAGCGCGATGATTTCCGCAGCTATCTGCGTTATCTCGGTCGGAATAATTTGAGTCGTGCGGCCACAGCGCTGCGGTTTTCGGCGCTGCGGACATTTTACAAATTTCTCATGCGGCATGGCGCGGTGGAAACTTTGCCGATTAAAAATTTGTCGCTGCCGAAAGTGCCGGAGCGGCTGCCGAAATTCCTGACGATTCAGCAGATGGCGGATTTGCTGGCCGCGCCGGCAAAACTGCTGGCCTCGCAAAAAGAAAAAAAAGGCGCGGGGCGGCCGGTGTCGGCAGAGGTCTGCCTGCGCGACGTGGCGGTGCTGGAGACGATTTATTCGTGCGGACTGCGCGTGAGCGAACTTTGCGGGCTGCGCGTGGAGGACATCAATTTTAGCGAATTGATTGTTCGCGTTCGCGGCAAGGGCAAAAAGGAGCGGCTGGTGCCAATCGGCGAACCGGCGTTGCGCGCGATTCAAAGTTACTGGGATTCGCTACTCGCGCCGCCGAACGCGGCGCAGCCGGTGTTTCGTGCGGATACACGCAAGGCCGCGCCGTTGTCTCCGTTGCAACTGGCGCGGCGGTTGAAAAGTTATCTCGTCGTTGCCGGTCTCGACCCGGCGCTTACACCGCACAAGCTGCGGCACAGCTACGCGACGCATCTGCTGGACGCCGGCGCGGATTTGCGCAGCGTGCAGGAACTGCTCGGCCACGCGCACCTCATCACCACTCAGGTTTATACGCACGTCACGACGGAGCGGTTGAAGCGGGCTTACGACGCGGCGCATCCGCGGGCATGAAGGCGGCGGTTTCGGGGAATAATTGCCAATTTCTGTAAATTGATTCCATTTGTCTTTCCGGCAAATCGGCGCAAAATCAAACTTAAGGAATTTTTTTCCGGTTGGTTTTTGAAAAATGAAAATTGATTTTGCTTTTCGTCCGAAGTTGGTGGAAACGCTGAAGAATTATTCCGCGCAAAATTTCTTCGCGGATTTGAACGCCGGCCTCATCGTCGGCATCGTGGCGTTGCCGCTGTCACTGGCGCTGGCGATTGCGTCCGGTTTGCCGCCGGCGATTGGTTTGTTTACGGCCATCATCGGCGGACTTTTGGTGTCGGCGTTCGGCGGGTCGCGGGTGCAGATTGGCGGGCCGGCAGGTGCGTTTGTGCCGCTGCTCGCGCCGATCGTGATGGTGCATGGGCCGGAGGCGCTGGTGGTATGTGCGTTCATGGCGGGCGCGATTTTGTTCGTGCTGGGCGCGACGCGGCTGGGCGTGATGATCAAATACATTCCGTTTCCGGTCGTCACCGGTTTCACGAGCGGCATTGCGATCATCATCATGAGCACGCAGATAAAGGATTTCTTCGGGCTGTCGGAAACGCTGCCGTCGGAATTTCTGGGCAAGATAAAAACTTTTTTCTACGACAAAACGCCGGATGGCCAGCTCGTTTTCCAACCGCACTTTCATTTGAATCCGGCGACGGTTTTGCTCGCGACGGCTTGCACGCTGGCGATTTGGTATTGGCCGAAGAAACTCGGAAAATTTTTGCCGGCTTCGATGGCGATTGTTGTTTTGGCGACGCTCGGCGAAGTTTTTTTTCACCTGAACGAAAAATTTTCCATCGCGACGCTCGGCTCGCGGTTTGGCGATTTGCCGCGCACGCTGCCGGTGCCGCATTGGCCGGCGCTGTCGCTGGAGGCGTGGCATGCGCTGGTGCCGGCGGCGATGACCATCGCGGTGCTGGGCGCGATCGAATCGCTGCTGTCGGCGGTGGTGGCGGACGGCATGATTGACGACCGGCACGACTCGAACCAGGAACTGATGGGGCAGGGCATCGCGAACATGGCGATGGGAATTTTTGGCGGGATGCCGTGCACGGGCGTCATCGCGCGCACGGCGACGAACGTGCGCAGCGGCGGGCGTTCGCCGGTGGCGGGAATTGTTCACGCGATTACGGTGCTGGTGATTTTGTTGGCGGCGGCGCCGCTGGCGAAAAATATTCCACTCGCGGCGCTCGCCGCGGTGCTGGTGGTGGTCTCGATTCGCATGGGGGAATGGCATCAGTTCGTGCGGTTGAACCGCTGGCCGAAAAGTGACGTGATGATTTTTCTGTGTGCGTTTTTTTTGACGGTGATTTTGGATTTGCCGACGGCGGTGGGCACTTCGCTGATTCTGGCGTCGGCGCTGATGGTGAAACGGCTGGCGCAGACGGCGAGCGTGGAGCCCGACCCGGAAGTGACGCAGGGCGATTCCGCTGGTCAGCAGACAGCCGGAAAACAGATTCCAGACGGCGTGGTGGTGTTTCGCGTGTTCGGCGCGTTCTTTTTCGGCGCGGCGGACAAATTGGAAACTTCTCTGCGCGACGCCGGTCGGCTGCCGGAGGTGTTGATTTTGCGGATGCGCGACGTGCTGGCGCTGGATGCAACCGGACTGGAGGCATTGGAGGATTTGCAGGAAAAACTGCGGCGCGACCGGAAAAATCTTATTTTGTGCGGGCCGCACTCGCAGCCCCTTTTTGCGCTGACGCGGGCGGGTTTTATGGATAAAATAGGCGAGCATAATGTCTGTGGCGACATGGAAAGTTCGCTGGCGCGGGCGCGGCAGTTGATAGAGCAAAAGAAAAATAAAAAAGTTATTGACAGTTGAGGCGTAATTGGTAGCTTGCGCGGGTCAGAGCCGTAAAATTCAATAACCGAAACCCTCTCTATTTCGGAAGAAAGCCGAGAGGGTTGGTTTTTTGTCGTTTTACGAATCGGGTTTGAACATAAATTTTCTGGATGCCCATGTAGCTCAGTTGGTAGAGCACGTCCTTGGTAAGGACGAGGTCATCAGTTCAATCCTGATCATGGGCTCCAGTTAAACAAAAACGAAAACAGCAACACACGAAATCACATGGCCAAAGAGCAATTTCAGAGAACCAAACCGCACGTCAACGTCGGCACCATCGGTCACGTTGACCACGGCAAATCCACGTTGACCGCCGCCATCGTTGCGGTGCAGAACCGCAAAGGCATGGCGCCCTTGATCGAATACAAGGACATCACCAAAGGCGGCACCGTCCGTGACGAAACGAAGACCGTGACCATCGCGGTTTCGCACGTCGAATATGAATCTCCCAAGCGCCATTACGCGCACGTTGACTGCCCCGGCCACGCTGACTATGTGAAGAACATGATCACGGGTGCCGCGCAGATGGACGGTGCGATCCTCGTGGTGAGTGCCGCCGACGGCCCGATGCCGCAGACGCGCGAACACATCCTGCTCGCCCGCCAGGTCGGTGTGCCGAGCATCATCGTTTGCTTGAACAAGGTTGACTTGGCCGATGCCGACTTGCTCGAGCTCATCGAAATGGAAATCCGCGAGTTGCTCACGAAGTATGGTTTCCCCGGCGACAAGACGCCCATCGTTCGCGCCTCCGCGACGGCCGCTCTGGCCGGCAAGCCGGAAGGTGAGAAGGCGATCGCTGATTTGCTCGACGCTCTGGACAGTTTCATCCCTGACCCGACGCGCGAAATCGACAAGCCCTTCCTGATGTGCGTCGAAGACGTGTTCACCATTGAAGGTCGCGGCACGGTTGTGACCGGTCGCGTGGAACGCGGCATCCTCAAGAAGATGGAAGAAGTCGAAATCGTCGGTTTGAAAGACACGCGCAAGACCGTGGCGACCGACATCGAAATGTTCCGCAAGCTGCTCGATTCTGCGAGCGCCGGCGACAACGTGGGCGTGCTGCTGCGCGGCACCACCAAGGACGAAGTGGAACGCGGCATGGTTTTGGCCAAGCCCGGTTCCATCAAGCCGCACACTAAGTTCAATGCGGAAGTTTACGTCTTGACCAAGGATGAAGGTGGCCGTCACACGCCGTTCTTCACCAATTACCGTCCGCAGTTCTATTTCCGCACCTCCGACGTCACCGGCACGCTCACGCTGCCGACGGGCGTCGAAATGGTGATGCCGGGCGACAACGTCACGGTGGCGGTGGAATTGCAGAAGTCGGTCGCGATGGAAAAAGGACTCAAATTCGCCATCCGCGAAGGTGGCCGCACCATCGGTTCCGGCATTGTCACGGAAGTCATCGCTTAATCGCGAGTCAGTTTCGGGAGCGCGAGGTTGAACCCTCGTGCTCCCTTTTTGTCCGAAGATACGGCGGTGGTTTTGACGGTTACGGCAGTAGCTCAATTGGTAGAGTAGTGGTCTCCAAAACCATTGGTTGCAGGTTCAAGTCCTGCCTGCCGTGCCAGTCTGCTAGGTGGAGAGGTGGCAGAGTGGTCTATCGCGGCGGTCTTGAAAACCGCTTTAGGCGAAAGCCTAACGGGGGTTCGAATCCCTCCCTCTCCGCCATAAATATAATTTTGTGAACAACTGGACAAACATTGCAATCTGGTCGGTGGTTATCGGCGCGGTGTTCTGCTACCTCTGGTGGCAGGGACAGATCCAGCGTCTGGCTGTCTATGTGCAGGAAACGCGCGAGGAACTGAAGAAGTGTTCCTGGCCAACGTGGGATGAGCTGAAAGGTTCTACTGCGCTCATCATTGTCATGATTGCGTTACTCGGCGGATTTGTTGTGCTCGTGGACACCGTCCTTTTCAAAATTTTTATCCGCTAAAATTTCATGCCCAACCAGTGGTTCATCATCCAGACGCTTTCTGGCCAGGAAAACAAGGTCAAGGAAAGCATTGAGAAACGCATCAAGACCGAAGAGATGGAGGAATTCATCAAGGAAGTCATGGTGCCGATGGAGAAGGTTGTCGAGGTGCGCAACCAGAAGAAAACGGTCACCAACCGCAAGCTGTGGCCGGGCTATGTCTTTGTGGACATGGTGCTGCTGGACGACGACAAGCGCGTCATCGAGAAGCCGTGGTATTTCATCCGCGAGACGCAGGGCGTCATCGGCTTTTTGAGCGATCCGCCGCAGGCGACGCCGACCGAGGAAGTCGAAGCCATCAAGGCGCAGATTTCTGCGTCCGAAGAGACCGAGAAGCCGAAGGTGAATTTTGCCGTCGGTGAGACCATCAAGATCAACAACGGTCCGTTCCTGAATTTTAGCGGCGTGATTCAAGAGATTGATCCTGAACGCGGCAAGCTGAAGGTGGAAGTGAACATTTTCGGTCGCAATACTCCGGTTGAACTTGAGTATTGGCAGGTGGAAAAAACCTGATACGATAATCAGCCCGCTGAAAAGTGCGGGCAGCAGATTTTTTTAAGAATATATTTTTATGGCAAAGAAAATTACAGGACAGATCAAGCTACAGATTCCGGCCGGTCAGGCCAATCCCGCGCCGCCCGTCGGCCCCGCGCTCGGTCAGCACGGCGTGAACATCATGGGCTTCTGCAAGGAATTTAACGCCGCGACCAAGAACGACGCCGGCCTCGTGATCCCCGTGGTCATCACGGTTTACCAGGACAAGTCGTTCACCTTCATCACCAAGTCGCCGCCCGCGTCCATCTTGCTCAAGAAAGCCGCCGGTATCACGGTCGGCAGCAAGACGCCGAACAAGGACAAGGTCGGCAAGGTCACGCGCAAGCAGATTTTGGACATCGTGAAAATGAAGTCCAAGGACATCAACGTGAATTCCGAGGATGCCGCCGTGAAGCTCATCGCGGGCACCGCGCGCAGCATGGGAATTGAAGTCGTTGGTTAATCAAAACAAACAATCGCGGGAGAGCCAAAAGCTCGCATGCACCGCACAAACATAAATGCCCAGCAAAAGATACAAAAAGGCGCTTGAAGTGGTTGACGGCAAGAAAGCCTATCCGCTCAAGGAAGCCGTTGGCGTCCTCGTCAAATTCCCCAAGGCCAAATTCAACGAAACCATCGACCTCGCGTTCCGCCTCGGCGTGGATCCGAAGCAGTCCGACCAGATGGTTCGCGGCACGGTTCCGTTGCCCCACGGCAGCGGCAAGACGGTGCGTGTCCTCGTTTTCGCCAAAGGCAACGCGGCGGATGCGGCGAAGGCTGCCGGCGCGGAGAACGTCGGCTTTGAAGACATGATCGCCAAATGCAACGGTGGCTGGTCCGATTTTGATGTCGCGATCGCGACGCCCGAAGCGATGGTGGAAGTCCGTAAGCTGGGCAAAGTGCTCGGGCCACGCGGCCTGATGCCGAATCCGAAGACCGGCACCGTCACTGATGACACGGCAAAGGCCGTCAAAGAAGTGAAGGCCGGTCGTGTCGAATTCAAGGTGGACAAGGCCGCCAACGTCCACGTCATCGTGGGCAAGGCTTCCTTCAAGCCTGAGCAGATCGAGGAAAACGCCCGCGCGGTCATTGAGGCCGTCGCCAAGGCGCGCCCGAACAGCATCAAGGGAACCTACATCAATTCTTGCACGCTCTCGGCGACAATGAGTCCGCCCGTCCGTGTTGACATCCGTGAATTTGCCGCCAACTAAAAGGAATTACCATGCGTGCTGAAAAGAAATTATTGACGAGTGAATATGTCGCCCGGTTGAACGCCTCGCCGTTCTTCATCGTGTGCGGCTATCAGGGTTTGAAGGTGGCGCACCTCTCCGAGTTGCGCAAACGTCTTCGCGCCGCCGGCGCTGAAATCCACGTTGTCAAGAACACCGTGTTCACCGTCGCCGCCAAGGAAGCGGGCATTGACATCAACGGCAGTCTCGCCGGCCAGGTCGCCGTGGTCACCGGCCAGAAGGACATTTCCGCCGCTGCGAAGACGGTCAAGAACTTCGCTGCGGAATTCGACAAGCTGAAGCTGAAATTCGGTTACATGGGCAGCCAGCGTTTGGACGATGCGTCCATCATCGCGCTCGCCGATTTGCCGAGCCTCGACGTGCTCCGTGCGAAATTGCTCGGCTTGTTCAACGCGCCGGCGACGAAGCTCGCCACGCTCATCAACACGCCGGCGACGATGCTGGCGCAGGTCATCAAGGCCAAGGCCGAAAAAGGCGAATAAACAATTTCCGGTTTGAATTTTTCAAGCCGGGAAAAACAAACAACAAACAACAACGTAAATCGTCGGTTTCACGGGCTGTGAACTGAAAATTGCCGAAGCCGAGGCAGACGACGAGACGAACAAAGAAAGCAAAAGTAAAGTTATGGCAGACATCGCAAACTTAGTGGAAGAATTGAGCAAGCTGACGGTTCTCGAAGCCGCTGACTTGGTCAAGCAACTCGAAACCAAATGGGGTGTTTCCGCCGCTGCCCCCGTCGCGGTGGCCGCTGCTGGCGCTCCCGCCGCTGCTGGTGCCGCTCCGGCCGCTGCTGCGAAAGACACTTTTGACGTGATCCTCGCCTCGGTTCCGGCCGACAAGAAGATCGCCGTCATCAAAGTCGTGCGCGAAGTGAAGGCCGGTCTGGGTCTCGCCGAAGCCAAGGCTTTGGTCGAAGGCGCTCCGAAGCCGTTGCTCGAAGGTGCGAACAAGGCCGACGCCGACGCCGCCAAGAAGAAGCTCGAAGAAGCTGGCGCGAAAGTGGAAGTCAAGTAAGTTGCCCGTTTTTGGGGCGGCGGCGTGTTGCCGTCGCCCCATTTCATCCCCGCGAAAGGCGGGAAAATTTGACAATTTTGGTTTGGTAAAAACATCGGTTGCTGGTTTGGCAAGCTGGTCGTTTAAAGACGACGGGCTTGCCTTGTGTCGTTAAGTGAAAAATGGTGCGGCGTGTCGCCGTGCCCAACAGAAAGTATAAAATGCCATCGCGAGCCACAGAACGTATCAACTTCGGCAAAATCAAGGAAATCGTCGCCCCGCCGAACATGATCGAGTTGCAGACGAATTCCTATGCGGAATTCCTGCAGGCCGACATCGCGCCCTCCAAGCGTCATAAGCACGTCGGACTCGAATCCGTGTTCCGGGAAGTGTTTCCCATCCAGAGCTACGATGGCAAGGTCGTGCTCGACTATGCCTCTTACGAGATCGGTGCACCGAAGGTGGACTGGCTGGAATGCCTACGCGAAGGCACTACCTATGGCGCGCCGCTGTATGTCACGTTCCTGTTGAAGGACGAGGGCAAGAGCGCGAAGGAAGAAAAAGTTTTCATGGGCGAACTCCCGTTGATGACCCCGCAGGGCACGTTCTGCATCAACGGCGCGGAACGCGTGGTCGTATCGCAGTTGCACCGCTCGCCGGGCATCGCGTTTGAAGCGACCCAGCATCCGAACGGCAAAATGCTCCACAGCTTCCGCGTGATTCCGGATCGCGGTTCCTGGTATGAAGCGATGTTCGACACGAGTGATTTGCTCTATGTCTATCTCGACCGCAAAAAACGCCGCCGCAAGTTTTTGACCACGACGTTCTTCCGCGCACTGTCCTTCCTCGACCACGAAGAAAAGGAAAAGGGCAGCAAGGCGAAGGAGGATCCAGGTCTGCATCGCGGCACGGACGAGGAAATCCTGAAGCTGTTCTACACCATCGAGGAATTGACGGTGAAGGAAGCGGAAAAGATTGAAGATTTGCAGAACCGCGTGTTGGTGCATGACGTTGCCGATGAAGAAAAAGGTCTGGTCGTGGCGCGCGCGTTTGAGCCGCTGTCGAAGGCCGTCGTCAAGCAGATAGGCGAACTCGGCATCAACAAGATCAAGGTCGTGGACACCTCGGTGGACGAGGGCAACATGATCAAGTGTCTCAAGAAGGATCCAGCCAAGAACGAAGTCGAGGCGCTCAAGGACATTTACCGCCGCCTGCGCCCTGGCGATCCCCCGACCGCCGCAAATTCCCGCGCGCTCATCAAGCGTTTGTTCTTCGACGAGAAGCGCTATGACCTCGGTCGCGTAGGCCGTTACAAGATCAATCAGAAATTGGGCATGAAGGGCGACAGCCGAATTCTGACCAAGGAAGATCTGGTTGCCGCGACGAAATATTTGCTCAAGCTCAAGAAGGGCGAAGGCTCGCTGGACGACATCGATCATCTGGGCAGCCGCCGCATCCGCACGGTGGGCGAATTGCTCGCCAACCAGTGCCGCGTGGGTCTTTCCCGCACGGAACGCCTGGTGAAGGAGCGCATGACGTTGTTCGATCAGACGGTCGAATCCATGACGCCGCAGAAGCTCATCAACCCGAAGGCGCTCTCTGCCGTGATCCGCGATTTCTTTGGCCGCAGCCAGTTGTCGCAGTTCATGGATCAGATCAATCCGCTTGCCGAACTCACGCACAAACGCCGCTTGTCGGCGCTCGGGCCAGGGGGTCTCTCGCGTGACCGCGCGGGCTTTGAAGTCCGCGACGTGCATCCATCGCATTACGGCCGCATTTGTCCGATTGAAACGCCCGAAGGACCGAACATCGGCCTTATCGCGTCGTTGGCGACCTTTGCGCGCATCAACGAATTCGGCTTCCTCGAGACGCCTTACCGCAAAGTTGAGAACGGCCGCGTGACGAATCATATTGATTACCTCACCGCCGACCGCGAGGAGCAGTTCATCGTCGCGCAGGCGAACTCGGTGATGGATGACAAAGGTCATTTCACCGACGAACGCGTCGTCTGCCGTCAACGCGGCGAATTCATTGACGTGGAGCCGACGAAGGTTGACTTCATGGATGTGTCGCCGAAGCAGTTGGTCTCGATTGCGGCGTCGCTCATTCCGTTCCTCGAACATGACGATGCGAACCGCGCCTTGATGGGTTCCAACATGCAACGCCAGGCCGTGCCGCTCCTCGTCACCGAGGCGCCGCTGGTCGCGACGGGCATGGAGGATCGCGTCGCACGTGATTCCCGCGCGGTGCTGGTGTCGGAAGAATCCGGCAAGGTTGCGTCCGTGAATGGTAATCAGATCATCATCACCGAAAACGGCCAGTTGCCCGAAGGCAAAAAGAAAATCAAGCATGACCCCGAAAACGGCATTTCCGTTTATCCGGTGCGCAAGTTCATGCGCTCGAATGCGGCGACCTGCATCAACCAGAAAATTCTGGTGGAGAAGGGCGACCACATCAAAAAAGGCCAGGTTCTGGCCGACGGTCCCTGCACGCAGGGCGGCGAGCTGGCGCTCGGACGCAATGTGCTCGTGGCGTTCATGCCGTGGAACGGTTACAACTTCGAGGACGCGATTCTCATCAGCGAGAAGATCGTCAAGGAAGACATTTTCACCTCGATTCACATCGATGAATTTGAAGTGGCGGCCCGTGACACCAAGCTCGGACCGGAAGAAATCACGCGCGACATTCCGAACCTCGGTGATGAAGCGTTGAAAAACCTTGGCACCGACGGCGTCATTCGCATCGGCGCGGAAGTGAAGCCCGGCGACATTCTCGTCGGCAAAATCACGCCCAAGTCCGAAACCGAACTCGCGCCGGAAGAACGTTTGCTCCGCGCCATCTTCGGTGAAAAAGCCGCCGACGTGAAGGATACTTCGCTGAAGGTTCCGTCTGGCACCTACGGCATCGTCATGGACGTGAAAGTTTCGTCCAAGAAAGATGGCGAAAAAGCCAGCCGCTCGAACGCGAGCGAGGAAAAGCGCCATGCGAAGCAGATCGAATCCGACCACCAGAAAAAGCTGAACGAGCTTCAGGATCAGTTGACTGAAGCGTTGAGCAATATACTGCTGGGCGAAAAGATTCCGCTCGATGTCGTGAACAGCGAGACCGGCGAAATCATCATTCCCGCGAACCGCAAGATCACCAAAACGCTGCTGCGCAAGCTCGCGACGGTCTATGACCGCATCGAAATTGACCCGTCGCCGATCCGCAACAAGATCAACGAAATCATCGGCCAGTTCCGCAAGAAATTCGACGATTTGCAGATGCAATACGACGAAGAAATGGAACGTGCCGAAGCGGGCGAAGGCGGCGATAGTGGTGTCGTCAAGTCCGTGAAGGTTTACATCGCGTCGAAGCGCAAATTGTCCGTCGGTGACAAGATGGCCGGTCGCCACGGTAACAAGGGTGTCGTCGCGAAGATTGTTAAGGAGGAAGACATGCCGTTCCTCGCGGACGGAACGCCGGTGGAAATCGTTTTGAATCCGCTGGGTGTGCCGAGCCGTATGAACGTCGGACAGGTTTTGGAAACGCACTTGGGCTGGGCGGCGAAGCTGCTCGGCATGAAGTTCGCCACGCCGGTGTTTGATGGCATGAAGGAAAAGGACATTCGCGGCTATCTCAAGCAGGCCGGTTTGCCCGAACACGCCAAGACGCATCTTATTGACGGGCGCACCGGCGAACAGTTCGACCAAGAAATCGTCGTCGGCTACATCTATATGATGAAGCTCGGCCATTTGGTAGCAGACAAGATTCACGCCCGCGCCGTCGGTCCGTATTCGCTCGTCACCCAGCAGCCGCTGGGCGGCAAGGCGCAATACGGCGGCCAGCGCTTCGGCGAAATGGAAGTATGGGCGATGGAAGCCTACGGCGCCGCTTACACGTTGCAGGAATTGCTCACCGTCAAGTCCGACGATGTGCAGGGCCGCACGCGCATCTACGAAAGCATCGTCAAGGGCGACAACTCGCTGGAGGCCGGCATTCCGGAATCCTTCAACGTGCTCGTCAAGGAAATGCAATCGCTCGGTCTCGACGTGAAGGTTGGTTACTCCAACCCGATTGAACACGCCAACAGTGACAACGCGCAACAGGCTGCCGTTGCCGCGCTGACGTCCAACGAACCCTGAACGAAACTTTGCTGAATTAATACCGTATGACCACTTCCAAAGAAAACGCCCGCGAGATTCTCGGCCTCGAAAAAGTCAACCAGGTTGACTACGTCGGCATCACGCTCGCGTCGCCCGACGCCATCCGTTCGTGGAGCAAAGGCGAAGTCAAGAATCCTGAAACGATCAATTACCGCACGTTCAAGCCGGAAAAGGGCGGCCTTTTCTGCGAACGCATTTTCGGTCCGGTGAAGGACTGGGAATGTTCCTGCGGCAAGTATAAACGCATCAAGCATCGCGGCATCGTCTGCGACCGTTGCGGTGTCGAAGTGACCTTGTCTCGCGTTCGCCGTGAACGCATGGGCCACATCGAACTCGCCGTGCCGGTGCAGCACATCTGGTTCTTCAAGTGCATGCCCTCGCGCATCGGTCTGGCGCTGGACATGACCGCGCGCCATTTGGAACGCGTGATTTATTACGAAGATTATCTCGTCATTGATCCGGGCACCACGCCGCTCAAGGCGAATCAGTTGCTCACCGAAGTCGAGCTGCGCGAAGCCCGTGAAACCTACGGTGCCGAGGCGTTTACCGCCAAGATGGGTGCCGAAGCCGTGCGCGAAGCGCTGGAACGCGTTGACCTCGCCAAGCAGGCGGATGAACTCGCCATCGCGATGACGGAAACCAAGAGTAAACAGATCCGCAAGAAACTCGCGAAGCGCATCAAGCTGTTGCAAGGTCTTGCGTCGTCAAAGAGCCGTCCGGAATGGATGATTCTCACGGTGCTGCCGGTGATTCCGCCGGACTTGCGCCCGTTGGTTCCGCTCGAAGGCGGACGTTTTGCGACGTCTGACTTGAACGATCTATACCGCCGCGTCATCAATCGGAACAATCGTCTCCGCACGTTGCTCCAGCTCAAGACGCCGGAAGTCATCATCCGCAACGAAAAGCGCATGTTGCAGGAAGCCGTGGACGCGTTGTTCGACAACGGTCGCCATGGTCGTCCAGTCACCGGCGCGGGCAATCGTTCGCTGAAATCCTTGAGCGACATGCTTAAGGGCAAAGGTGGTCGTTTCCGCCAGAATTTGCTTGGCAAACGCGTGGATTATTCAGGCCGTTCCGTCATCGTCATCGGTCCGGAACTCAAGCTCAACCAGTGCGGTCTTCCCAAGAAGATGGCGCTCGTTTTGTTCGAGCCGTTCATCATCCGCCGCTTGAAAGAGCTTGGCTATGTTCACACCGTTCGTAGCGCGAAAAAAATGATCGAGCGCCAGACGAAAGAAGTGTGGGACGTTTTGGAAGAAGTGACGAAGGGTCATCCGGTTCTCCTGAACCGCGCTCCGACGTTGCATCGTTTGTCCGTTCAGGCTTTCGAACCGCAGCTCATCGAAGGCGAAGCGATCCGCATTCATCCGCTGGTTTGCACCGCTTACAACGCCGACTTCGACGGTGACCAGATGGCCGTTCACGTGCCGCTGTCGGTCGAAGCGCAGATGGAAGCGCGCATGCTGATGATGGCGACGAACAACATCTTCTCGCCGTCCTCCGGCAAGCCGATCATCACGCCGACGCAGGACATCACGCTCGGCTGCTATTACGTCACTGCCGAACCGCGCAAGGCCGCGCCGGCAGATTCGCGCGAACTGCCGCTGTTCGGTTCGAAGGAAGAAGTCATTTTCGCCTTCAACGACGGCGCGCTCAAGACGCACGACCGCATCCGTCTGGCGAATCCGGACCTCGGCAAGAAGACCGTTTTCGGCAACGCCGAGAAGAAGGTCATTGATACGACCGTTGGCCGCGTGTTTTTTAGCGAAATCTGGCCGAACGAACTCGGCTTCCACAACAAACCGGTGAAGAAATCCGACCTCGGCGATCTCATCTGGAAGTGCTACAAAAACGCTGGTCACGACAAGACCGTGACGATGCTCGATAAGCTCAAGGAAATCGGTTTCCGCGAGGCGACCAAGTCCGGCGTGTCCATCGGTATTGACGATATGATCGTCCCGAAGGAACGCGACGAGCAGATTCGCAACGCGCACAACCAGATCAAGGAAGTCGAGAAGCAGTATCGCAAAGGTGTCATCACCTCCGGCGAACGCTACAACAAGATCGTGGACATCTGGACGCATTGCACGGATCAGATTTCCGGCGTGATGTTCAAGACGCTCGAACAGAACCAGGGTAAGAAGGAATACAACCCCGTCTATTTGATGGTGGATTCCGGCGCTCGTGGTAACAAGCAGCAGGTTCGTCAGCTCGCGGGTCTCCGCGGTTTGATGGCCAAGCCCAGCGGCGAAATCATCGAGAAGCCGATTTTGGCGAACTTCCGCGAAGGTCTGTCGGTGTTGGAGTATTTCATCTCGACGCACGGCGCGCGCAAAGGTCTCGCCGACACCGCGCTCAAGACGGCCGACTCCGGTTACATGACGCGCAAGCTCGTGGACGTATCACAGGACGTGATTATCCAGGAAGCGGATTGCGGCACGACGAACGGCATCTGGGTTTCCGCCGTGTTCGAAGGCGAAGATGAAGTTGTCAAGATTTCCGACCGCCTTGTGGGCCGTTACGCTTGCGATGACGTCGTCAATCCTACCAGCCCGAAGGAATTCCTCATCAAGGCGAACGAAGAAATTGACGAAGTCAAGGCCAAGGCGATTGACGCCGCTGGTGTTGACCGTCTCCGCATCCGCTCGGTGCTCACTTGCGAAAGCAAGCACGGCATTTGTCAGCATTGCTATGGCCGCAACCTCGCGACCGGCAACCTGGTCAAGCTCGGTGAAGCCGTCGGCATCATCGCCGCGCAGTCCATCGGCGAACCCGGCACGCAGCTCACGATGCGCACGTTCCATACGGGCGGTGTCGCGGCGGGCGTGTTCAAGCAGCCGCAGATCAAGTCCAAGCACGACGGTATCATCAAATACAACGAGCTGCGCTCGGTCGAATTGGAAGACGGCAACAACATCGTTTTGAACAAGAACGGTTCCATCCAGATTCTCGACGCCGAAGGCCGCGAACTGGAAGTCCACACCATCGTCATCGGCGCGGTCATTTCCGTGAAGGATGGCGGCAAGGTGAAGAAGGGCGACACGTTCGTCCAATGGGATCCGCACAATGTGCCGATTTTGTCCGAGAAGGCCGGCAAGGTGAAGTTCCACGACATCATCGAGGGTGTCACCATGAAGCAGGAAGTGGACGAGGCCACCGGCGAAGAATCCATGGTCGTCATCGACCACAAGGAAGATTTGCATCCGCAAATCATCATGACCGACGACAAGGGTGAAATCGTGGCAAACTATCCGATTCCCTCCGGCGCGCACATTGTCGTGCCCGAAGGCGAGAAGATCGTGCCCGGCACGCTCATCGCCAAAACGCCGCGCAAACAGGCCAAGACCCGCGACATCACGGGCGGTCTGCCGCGCGTCGCTGAATTGTTTGAGGCCCGCCGTCCGAAAGATGCGTCGGAAATCTCTAAGATTGACGGCATCGTGGACTTCGGTCCGAGCGTGCGCGGCAAGCGCTGCGTCCTCATCACCGATCCGCAGACGAAATTGCAGGAAGAGCACCTCATCCCGATCGGCAAGCACGTAATCGTGTTCAAGGGCGACTTGGTCAAGAAAGGCCAGCAACTCACCGAAGGCCCGATGGATCCGCACGAAATTCTTGAAGTCTGCGGACCGCAGGAATTGCAGGAACATTTGGTCGGCGAAGTGCAGGAAGTTTATCGGCTCCAAGGCGTGACGATCAACGACAAGCACATCGAGATCATCGTCCGCCAGATGTTGCGCAAAGTGCGCGTCACCGAGACCGGCGACACCCAGTTCCTCTGGGGCGAACAGGTGGACAAACTGGAATTCGAAGCCGAGAATGAGAATGTGGAGAAGAAGGGCGGCAAGCCGGCGGAAGCCGTGCCGGTGCTGCTCGGCATCACCAAGGCGTCGCTCGAAACCGATAGTTTCTTGAGCGCGGCGTCCTTCCAGGACACCACGCGCGTCCTCACCGAGGCCGCGACGCGTTCCAAGATTGACTCGCTGCGCGGGTTCAAGGAAAACGTCATCATGGGTCACATCATCCCGGCGGGCACCGGTTTTGACATTCACCGCAAGGTTACGCTCATGCCGCTGGTGGAACTGCCGGAAGCACCGGAAGTTGAGGAAGTGCCGGAAGCGGAGAATCCGTTGCTGGCCTGATGAGTTGGAAATTCAATAAACGGGCGTCCGGAATGCCAGACGCCCGTTTATTTTTAAAAATATGATTGCAACCGGAGCGAAGTTTAATTAATTTCTTCATTCCGTTTCTCCAAAGCAGAAACTGATAATTTTACCGCGATTTTAACGCAAATGCCGACAATCAATCAACTGGTCCGCAAGGGCCGCAACAAAGTCAAATACAAGTCCAAGTCACCCGCCTTGGAGAATTCACCGTTCCGCCGTGGCGTCTGCATCCAGGTGATGACGCGCACGCCCAAGAAGCCGAACTCCGCGATGCGTAAAGTCGCGAAGGTGCGGCTCACGAACGGTTACGAAGTCATCGCCTATATCCCCGATGAAGGCCACAATCTGCAGGAACACAGCATCGTGCTCGTGCGCGGTGGTCGTGTGAAGGATTTGCCCGGTGTGCGCTATCACATCGTACGCGGCACGCTCGACGCCGCCGGCGTGGAAAAACGCCGCGTCAGCCGTTCCAAATATGGCGTCAAGAAACCCAAGGCTGCCAAAGCCGCCGCCCCGGCCAAGTAATTTTTAAGGAATAAAGAATCATGTCTCGTCGTCGTCAAGCCACCAAACGTTCCGCCGCCGTGGACGGCAAATACAACAACGCGCTCGTCGCCCGCCTCGTGAACACCGTGATGGTCTCCGGCAAGAAGAGCACGGCCCAACGCATCGTTTACGGCGCGTTTGAAACCATTTCGGAAAAGAATCCGGCCAGCAGCCCGATTGAGATTCTCCAGCGCGCCGTGGACAACGCCAAGCCGCGCATTGAGACCAAGGCCCGCCGCGTCGGTGGTGCCACCTATCAGGTGCCGCTCGAAATCCCCTCCGACCGCCAGAACGCGCTCGCGCTCCGCTGGATCGTGGAATTTGCCGACAACCGCAAGGGCCAGCCCATGAAGTCCGCGCTCGCCGCTGAAATCATGGAAGCGTATCAAGGTCAGGGCAATGCCATCCGCAAGCGTGACGAAGTTCATAAGATGGCGCAGGCCAACAAGGCCTTTGCTCATTTCCGCTGGTAAACAGTTTCCTTTTCACCAAAGCCGGAGCCAAACCGCTCCGGCTTTATTTTTTTTGGAATGTGGGCAAACGGTTCTCGGCGATGTGGCATGACCCCAATGGATTTTAACTAAGAGAGGCCGCTGATGGAGGTTGGAGCGGGTGATGGGAATCGAACCCACGTATGAAGCTTGGAAGGCTTCCGTTCTACCATTGAACTACACCCGCAATCAGCGTCCGCAAATCATACCGCCCGCGCTTGCCTTGTCAACCGCGCCGCGCTACGCTCGCGTGGATGAATTCGCTGCTGCTCACCGGCGGACGGGTGATCGACCCGGCCAACAATTTTGATTCCATCGCCGACATTCTGCTTCTCGACGGCAAAATTTCCGCCATCGGCAAAAAACTTTCCGCCCCCGCCAGCGTAGAGACTTTGGACGCGAAGGGGAAAATCGTCTCGCCCGGCCTGATTGATCTGCACGTCCATTTGCGCGAACCCGGCCAGACCGCCAAGGAAAACATCGCCAGCGGCACGGCGGCGGCGGCGCGCGGCGGTTTCACCTCGGTCGTCTGCATGCCGAACACGTCGCCGGCCATTGATAATGCTGGCACGGTGGCACTCATCCGCGAACGCGCCGAGCGCGAGGGCGTGGTGAATGTGTTTGTGACCGGAGCCATCAGCAAAGGCATCGCCGGCGAGGAACTCGCGCCCATCGGCGGCCTGAAAAAGGCCGGCGTGGTCGCCATCACGGACGACGGGCATTGCGTGCAGAACAACGATCTCATGCGCCGCGCCTGCGAATACGCGAAGATGTTCCAGCTGCCGGTGATGGATCATTGCCAGGATTATTCGCTCGTCACGGACGGCGTGATGCACGAGGGCTACTGGAGCACGGTGCTCGGCCTGCGCGGCTGGCCGGCGGCCGGCGAGGAGGCGATCGTGGCCCGGAACATTCTGCTCGCCGAACTGACCGGCACAAAAATCCACTGCCAGCACCTGAGCGCGGCGGGTAGCGTGCGGCTGATCCGCGAGGCCAAAAAGCGCGGTGTGCCGATTTCCGGCGAAGCGTGTCCGCACCATTTCACGCTCACGGATGCGGCGGTGGCCGGCAGCGAAAAATTCTGGGTGCAGGACGGCAAAGTGCTGGCTTCAACTCAAAGCTCAAAATCAAAAGCGCAAAACCTGCCGCAGTGGCCGGCCTACGACACGAATTTCAAGATGAATCCACCGTTGCGCGCCGCCGCTGACCGCGAGGCGATCCTCGAAGGGCTGGCCGACGGCACGATTGAGATTTTGTGCAGCGACCACGCGCCGCATTGCGATTATGAGAAGGCAGTGGAATTTGATTATGCGCCGTTCGGCATCACCGGTCTGGAGACGGAGCTGGCGCTCTCGCTGATGCAACTCGTCCACACCAAGCGACTTTCGCTGGCGGACATGATTGCGAAATACACTGTGAACCCAGCGCGGTTGCTGAACCTGGGCAAAGGCACCTTGAGCATCGGGGCCGATGCGGATGTGACGGTGTTCGATCCCGATGCCGAATGGATTTTCACGCCGGAGACTTCCGCGAGCAAATCCAAGAACAACCCGTTCTTCGGCTGGAAACTCAAGGGCAGGGCGGTGACGACGATAGTTGGCGGTGAGAAAGTGGCGGTTGAACAATCACAACTGGCAGTGGTCTAAATCCTAAACGCGAATCAAATCATGAAAACACTCCTCATCGCAATATTGGCAGCCACGATTTGCTGGCAGGTGAATGCAGCGGAAGCTGCCTGGCTTACTGATTTGCCGAAGGCTCAGGCCCAGGCGAAAGCTGAAAACAAGATCGTGCTAATGGACTTCACCGGTTCAGACTGGTGCGGCTGGTGCATCAAGTTCCGCAAGGAAGTTCTCGATTCGGCAGAATTTCAGACTTACGCCGCCAAGAATGTTGTTCTGGTGGAACTGGATTTTCCGAGCAAAAAGGCCCAAAGCGATGACTTGAAAAAAGCCAACAATGCCTTGAAGTCGAAATATGACATCCACGGCTTTCCTTCACTGGTTGTGTTGAACAAGGACGGCAAGGAAATCGGGCGTCAGGTTGGCTATTCCGAGGGCGGGCCAAAGGCGTTCATCGCCAAGCTGGAAAAATTCAAAAAGTAATAAGGCTCATGGCGTAGTCGCCACCCGTAGCATCACTTCATTGCGGCGGAGAAATGAAGGCGTCCACGGCGGGTCGAAATAGCCGTAGATCGGCGTGCCATTGCCTTTCAGATTTTCCCGTGCGAGCCACGCCTGCAACTCCGTCAGCGCCTGCACTTCGTTTTTCCCGTTGCGATTGCCACTGAAGCGCCGCACGGCGAACTGGCCACCGGAGATTTCCCGCACGGAGACGGTCGGTTCATTGGGCTTTGGCGTTGTGCCGGCGCTCAGGTTTTTCGGCATCACGAAGGCCATGGTTGCATTCGTGTCGGTGCCAGACATGAAGACCGGCGTGGTCATGGAGATTTTCTGTTTCGTGGCGTTGTTGCCGCCGATGAAGCGGAAGAGCCGCATGAAGCTGTCGTCGGAACCGTGCATCGGTGTTTCCACCAGCACGAGCGCAGGGTAGTCGCGGACTTCAAATCTGCCGTCACGACGGACGACGCGATACGGCGCGGAATCGTAGCCAGCACGCACGGCGGCGCAACCGGCACTGACCAGCCCGGCAAGGGCGGCGAGGGCCAGGCTCGCAAGGATGATTTTCATAAGTGGTTTCACGCGGCGGCAAAATGTTTCTTCAACGCCCCGGCGCGGTAGGCAAAAATCTTCTCCACATCATGCCGGACGAACAGCCAGTTGACCAGCGCGCCGCCGGGCACGGCATATTCTACGCGGTCGCGGCAGAGCGTGCCGCCATCCTTGTCGGCGAACGTGTGCGTGTGCCGCCAGAGCCGATACGGTCCGCGCCGTTGCTCGTCGCAAAAATCGGTGGGCGGATTCCAGCCGGTGATCTCGGTTTGCCAGCGCACAGGAACGCCGTGGACGCGCAATTGGTAGTCGATGAGCGCGCCGGTGCGCATCGGGATTTCGCCTGGCGTGAGGATCCGGAAATTGAGCCACGGCGGCGTGATGGCCTCGAGATTGCGGGCGTCGGCGAAAAAGGGGAATACTTTTTCGCGTGGCACCGGCAGCCAGAGTTCGGTCTTGAAAACGTGCGTCGTCATTGAGCGCGCAATGTAGCCCAGAAATTCCCGTTAGCAAACGGCTTCGTCCTTGAACCGGCGCGCACAAATCTTTAGGATTGGAAAATTTGATGAAAGCGATTTTAGCCCTCGAAGACGGTTCGATTTTTCACGGCGAAGGTTTTGGCGCGAAAGCGTCGGCTGGCGGCGAGGTTTGTTTCAACACTTCCATGACGGGTTATCAGGAGATCCTCACCGACCCGTCTTACAAAGGGCAGATTGTGACCATGACGTATCCGCTCATCGGCAACTACGGTGTGAACGCCGTGGATGTCGAGTCGTGGCGGCCGCATGCCTCGGGTTTTGTGATCCGCGAACTCTCGCCGATCGTCAGCAACTGGCGGGCAGATTTTTCCCTCGCCGAATATCTGGAGCAAAACGGCATTCCCGGGATCCAGGGCATCGACACCCGGGCGTTGACGAAAAAGCTGCGGGTGCGGGGCGCGCTGAACGGCTTTATCTCCACCGAGAAAATTTCCGACGCCGAGGCAGTCAAGCGGGCGAAGGAATTCGTGTTCGTTGGCGTGGATTACGTCAAGGAAGTGACGCATAAAAAGGCGTTTCGCTGGGACGAGAAGGACGAGCAAAGCGCGGCGTTCGACCTGGTGCGCGGCAACAAAATTGCCGACGCGCGCGATTTTCGCAAGCCGCTGCCGCCGGCGGACATCCCCATCGTCGCCTTTGATTATGGAATGAAATACAACATCCTGCGTCGGCTGCGGCAGCATGGATTTGCCGTGCAGGTTTTGTCCGCGACGGCGACGGCGTCGGAGGCGTTGAAACACAAGCCGGCGGGAATTTTTCTTTCCAACGGCCCCGGCGATCCGGCGGCGTTGGATTATATCGTCCGTGAAGTGAAGACGCTGCTCGACACCGGCATCCCGATGTTCGGTATTTGTCTTGGCAACCAGATTTTGGGGCAGGCATTTGGCGGGAAAACTTTCAAGCTCAAGTTCGGCCATCGCGGCGGCAACCAGCCGGTCAAAGATCTGGAATCCGGCAAGGTCGAGATCACCTCGCAAAATCATGGCTTTGCGGTGGACCCCGCCAGTCTGCCCAGCGATGTCGCTGTCAATCGCATCAACCTTAACGACCAGACGGTTGAAGGTCTGCGGCACAAAAAAAAGCCGGTGTTCAGCGTGCAATATCATCCGGAAGCTTCGCCGGGGCCGCACGATTCGACCCCGTTGTTCGCCGAGTTCCGGCGGATGGTGGAAAAATGCGGGTGAGCCCGCCGAATTGACCTGATGTCCAGATTTGATTTCCAATTGACTTGAAATGCGCCGGGCTCATAATCATTTGAAATAATCTATGGCCAAGCTCGTCATCTTGAATCAGGGCATGACCGGTCGCGTTTTTGATGTGAACGTGGATCGAACCACTGTTGGCCGTGTGGAGGAAAATACTTTTCAGATTTCGGATCCCTCGGTTTCCAGCCGGCACGCCGAGATTTTGTTGCAAGGAGCGGATCTGTTGATCCGTGATCTTAACTCCACCAATGGCACTTTTATCAACGGTGAAAAAATCACCGAGGCCGTTCTTAAGCCCGGTCAGACGCTCCGTTTCGGTCAGGTGGAACTGCGGATTGACGATGGCCGGCCGGTGGAAACATCGTCGGTGTCGGCGGCACCTGCGGCTGCGTCCAAGAAAACGGTGGATGCCACGCTGGTTATCCCGCGCGGGGTCAGTCTTCAGCAGTTGGAGCAAGGGGCCGCGCGTCCCTCGGGTTTTGACACGAATGCTTCATTTTCCACCAAGAAAACCAACCGGGTTAACACCTATTTCCTCGTCATCGGTATTGCCGTCGGGGTGATCATCATCGGACTGATTGTTTACGCGCTTAAGAAGGCCAGCGGATAGGCTTTTCCAGCCAGTCACCATCAAGTTTTACAAAGCCTGCTCCGGATCAAACCGGGCGGGCTTTGATGCTTTTCCACCACTTCGCCGGCAGCAATCCCAAGCCGATGAAGAAAAGCTGGCTGACGACAAAGAGCACCAGCCATTTGAACGCCGCCTCGGTGAAACCATAGCTGTGCAGGCCGATACCAAGCATGTTCACACCAAACCATGACCAGGCGGTGACGATGTTGCCGAAGATGGCGCAGTTTACCAGGCCGCGCTCGCGGATGATGCCGCCCCAACGCAGATGCAGGATGAGCGCGTTCCAAAGGACGATGATAAGCGCGCCGTTTTCTTTCGGGTCCCAGCCCCAGAACCGGCCCCAAGATTGATCGGCCCAAATGCCGCCCAGCACGGTGCCGACGAAGCTGAACAGCGTGGCAAAACAGACGATGCCGTAAATCATCCGCGCCAGCGATTTGCCGGTGGTTTCGTCCAAAGTTTTCGTAAACACACCGCGCAAGATGTAAATCAGCGCGAGGAAGCCCGCGACGTAGGTGCTTGCGTAACCGACCGTCACAGCGACGACGTGCGTGGCGAGCCAGAAATTCGTGTCCAGCACCGCGCGCATCATTTCCATCGTGTCGCCCTCCAGCGCGAGGTGATGCGCGATGATGAGCGTTAGGAAGCCGATGACCGAGGCCACGACAAGGCCGATGCCGTTCTTGTGAAATTTTTCCAAAATCAAACCGAGCACGACGGAGCCCCAGCCGATGAAGATGGCCGAGGAATACAGGTTTGTCACCGGTGGACGCCCCTCAAGAATCATCCGGTAGAGCAGGCCGGAAGTGTGAATGGCCAGCCCCAGCCAAGTCAGCCACACCGCCGAGCGGCGCAGTGTTTCGGACAGGTTGAACCACGAGCACACCGCGAGCAAACCGGCGAGGATGTAGATGATCATCGCGTTGTAGAACGGCTCCATCTGGTTGAAACAAACTTCGGCGCGCGATTTGCCGACGGCCCTGGGCTGCGCCTGCTCCAGTTGCGAACGCAGATCGGCGAGCGCGGCGTTGAATTTTTCCGGTTCGTTCGCGGCGAGGGCGCCGGCCATGGCGGCGTAAATGCGGACAGTGCTGTCGATGCCTGCGCCGCGGGGCGATTCCAGCAGCACGTCGCCCATGCGCCGCCACTCCGGGCGCGAGCCGCTCGGCGGCAGGATGAGCGGCGGTTCGAGGCTGGCCATGAATTGGAAGGTGGAAATATAGCCGACGAATAGGTTGAAATTCGTCTTGTCGAACTCCTTGCCGGCCTGCTGCGCCTGGACGGCGGCGATGCCGGCGGGCAGCAATTTTTCAAATTCGGCGAGTTGCGCCGGCCAGTCCGTCGCGTCGGCGGGTTGCACCGTGTTCCGCAACTGGGCGTAAAGCGTCACGCGCTGTTCAAGCTTGCTGATGGCGTTTTCGTAGGCAGTGCGGTTGGCGGATTCGATTTTCTGGACGCGGTTGTTTTCCTTGCCCAGCGTTTCAAACATCGGTTCGAGTTGTTTCCAGGAATAATGTTTGCCGTCGGATTTCTCGCCCTTCTCCGGCAGCTTGAGCAGCGAAATCAAATCCGGATTATCCACGCGAAAACACGGCCAGTTGTCGGCCACGGCGGGATTCATCATCACATTGGCCAGCCATTCGGTCGCGGAGATGATCTTCGGACTTTCATTCCACGCTTTCCACGGCTCGGTATTGAGCGTCTGTTTTTCACGGATCTCCAGCAGTGAGTTGCGCGCCACGGAATCCATCGGCTTCACACGACCATTGAAGGTCACGGGCAGCCGGCCGAATTCGCCGAAGGCAAAGGTCTTGTCCTTCGGTGCCTGAAGTTTTCCAAAGAACCACAGCGCCATCACCAACATGAGAAATGGCGGCGTCCACTTTTGCAGGATTTTTTTCATGGCGTTTTCCTTTTCGAGACGAAGCCGACGAGGTGATAAAGAAATTGGATGATCAGGCCGATGCCGACCATCGCGCAGCCGACATAGGGCGTGAGCCAGCTCGGATTGCGGACGACCGACAGCACGGACGACGGTGTGCGCCCGGCTTGCTGTGCGACCTGGCCGGCGTCCATCTGGTATTGGTAATAGGTATAGCCGCCGTAGCGCAGCGGATGGTTCATGGAAATCTCCACCTCGCGTTTCTCGCCGGTCTGCGCGTTGTCAATGCGGACGCGGCTGCGAAAATCCTTCGGGATGTCCGTGCCGGGATAAACCGTGTGCGTGGCTTTCAGCAGCGTCAGCGAAAACGGATGTAGCACTCGCGCCGGACGGATGAGAAAGGTGAATCTCTTGCCGTCCACCGTGGTGCTTTGCGGCGCGATGAGCTTGGCGACAATTCCTTGGGCCATCGCCGCGCCCATCTGCGCGTAGCCGTTGCGGACGGCTTCGATGAGCGCGGGGTCGGTCGTCCACGCACTGGCGACCCAGGTTCCGAGCGAACCCGCGGGCGTGATGAATTCGAGCAGCGCCGTCGGCACGTTGCGCGAATCCATGGTCTTCACGTCTTCGATTTTGCGGAAATCAAAATTCACCGCGACGCCGTTCGTCGTCAGCGGTGGGGCGTTCTGCAGCATCGGCGGGCGGAAATTCATGTCCGAATTGCGCCAGTGTTCTTTCACGCGGATTGTGAACGGCAGGCTGGAGATTTTCAGCTCCGCGCCCGGCTTCAGGATTTTTTCGGAAATGGCGGTGACTTCGTTGCCATTGGCGAAGATGAGTTCGTATTCACTGGCGCTGTCGGAATAGCTGCGCGTCTCGCCCTCGGTGAAGCGCATCTGCAATTCGCGCGACAGCAAGTCCGTCGAGAGCTGCCCGACCAGCAACACGATGATGCCGGCGTGGGCAAGTTGGATGCCGGTTTTCTTGAGCGAGAATTCAAAACGGTAGACGTGCGTGGAAACCAGATTTACCAGCAACAGCACGCCGAGCAGGTAGCCGCCGGGCAGGATCAGCGGCACCTTGTGCCCGAACATGTGCGCGCCGACCACGATCCATTGCTTGAAATAATGCGCCTGCGCGCCGTAAAGCCCTTCGTCTGCCTGCGCCAGCGTGCCGACGAACACCAGCACGATGGCGAACGCCAGCAGCGTGACCGTGAGTTTCAGCGAGGTAAAAAATTCGACAATTTTTTTCATGGCGGCGTGGTTGGGTTATTGTGCCGCCGGATATTTTGCGGACTGCACGAACTGGATGAAGGTATCCTTTTGCGTGCCGACGAGGTTCGTGTCGCCCATCAGTTTGTAAAACCAAGTCTGGCCGTTGAGCGGCAGCACCACGCCGACGAGCCGTGCCGGCTTGCCCGAACGCGCATCCGTGCCGGTGAAATCGGCGACGACCGCTTTCACTCCGGACGCATCAATCATCGGCAGACTGGCGATGTCCGCGTCCGCCAGCGGCGACAGGCCGAGCTGTTTGCGCCAGCGATTCACGTTGGCTGCCAGCCCGCCGCCGTCGCCGGCAAGCTGGCTGACATTCACCGCCGCACTAGCGTCGCCGCTGGCAGCGATGACAAAACGCGCCACGAGAAATTGCGCCAGTTCACCCGGTTGCCAACCAGCAGGAACCGACCAGGTCGGTTTGGCAACCGCCTCGGCGGTCGGCGTGCTGGCCGCGTTCATGCTGGGAATGGCTGGATGTGATGCCGGCAACTGGCTCATATCCATCGTGGTTGGCGCAGCCAGTTTGTCGAATTCCACCGATTTCAAAAATGCGATGAAGTTTGTCTTTTGTTTCTCCACCAAGTCGGCGTCGCCCATCATTTTGAAATACCAGACGGTGTCATCGCTGTGCAAAATTGCGCCAAGAATCCGCTCTGGGTCGCCGCTGCCGGGAGTTGTGCCGGCGATGTCGTAAAGCGCGCTCGCCTGACCGGCGATTTGCACGGCCTCGGCGGATTTGCTCAACGCATTTTCGTCCAGCGGAGCTTGCCCGACCTGGCCGCGCCAGCGGTTGACGTTCGCGGCGTCGCCGCCGGCACTGCCGCCGAGCGGAATTACGCTCACGTCCGCTTGCTTGCCGCTTTCGGAAATCTCAAAACTCGCCACGCGCAGTTGCGTCAACGCCTTTTCCTTCCAGCCGTCCGGCAAGGTGTATTTGAGCTTGGGCAGGCCGCTATTGTCGGGTGCGGGCAAACCGGCAGGCATGGAACTCGGCATCGGCGTCGCGGCGGGTGTGGTGGGCGGCGGTGCCACCACCGTGTCGCTGGCATCCACCTTGTAAACTTTGACATCATCGTGACCGCAGCCGGCAACCAAGATGGCCAGCATGGCCGCCGCTAGCGTCCCCGCATGGATAGACAGCAAGTTTTTCATTTTATGGTTATAAAATAGTCGAACGACGCCTTGGTAACGAAACCTTCTTTGGCTTTAAGTGGCCAAAAATTGCTTCAGCTCCAGCAAAATAGGAATACACGATTCGGCGGTGGTTTTCAACCAACGGACATATTCAGCAGGAATTCGATGTTGCTCTTCGTCTTTTTGAGTTTGCCGAGCAGCAAATCCATCGCCTCGACCGGTGGCACGCCGGTGAGCGCACGGCGCAGCATGACGACGCGGCTGCCTTCATCCGGATGGTAAAGCAGCTCCTCTTTGCGTGTGCCGGAGCGTTCGATGTTGATGGACGGGAAAATGCGGCGATCCACCAGCGCGCGGTCGAGATGGACTTCCATGTTGCCGGTGCCCTTGAACTCTTCAAAGATGACTTCGTCCATGCGGCTACCGGTGTCCACCAGTGCCGTGGCCATGATGGTCAGCGACCCGCCCTCCTCGATATTGCGCGCCGCGCCGAAGAAGCGCTTCGGCTTGTGCAGCGCGTTGGCGTCCACACCGCCGGAAAGAATCTTGCCGGAGTGCGGCTGCACCGTGTTGTAAGCGCGGGCGAGGCGGGTGATGGAGTCTAGCAGAATCACGACGTCGCGTTTGTGCTCGACCATGCGGCGGGCTTTTTCGATGACCATTTCGGCGACCTGCACATGGCGTTCCGGCGGCTCGTCGAACGTCGAGGAGATCACCTCCGCGCCTTTGCAGGAGCGTTCCATGTCGGTGACTTCTTCGGGTCGCTCGTCGATCAGCAGGATGAACAAATAAGACTCGGGATTGTTTTTCAGAATCGCATTGGCGATTTTCTGCATCATCACCGTTTTGCCGGTGCGCGGCGGCGCGACAATCAGGCCGCGTGTGCCTTTGCCGATCGGGCAAACCAGATCCAAAACGCGCGTGCTCAATTCGTCCGCGTCAGTTTCCAGGATGAAACGCTTGTTCGGGAACAGCGGCGTGAGGTTGTCGAAATGCGTTTTATCCTTCGCCTTGTCCGGCTCCTCGCCGTCCACGGCTTCGACCTTCAGCAGCGCGAAAAACTTTTCCTTTTCCTTTGGCGGCCGGATCTGGCCGGTGATCAGATTGCCGGTCTGCAAATCAAAACGGCGGATCTGCGACGGCGAAACATAAATATCTTCGGGGCAGGGGAGATAATTGAAACTTTGCGACCGCAGAAAACCGAAGCCTTCCGGCAGCACCTCGATGACGCCTTCCGAGAAAAGGACGCCGGCGCGTGCCGCGTTTTTTTCGAGGATGTGAAAGATGACCTCGTGTTTGCGCATCGTCCCGAAATTTTCCACGCCGTATTCCTTGGCCATCTGGTTCAACTCCGTCATCTGCATGCCTTGGAGCTTGGCGATGTTCAGCGAGGCGGCGATTTTGTCGCGCTGGTAGCCACGGCGCTCGCCGCCGGCGGTGCCCGGACGCCAGTCGTCGCCGGTCGGTTCAATCGGTGCGGATGGCGGGCGCAAATCTCGCGAGGTTTCGCCGGTGAAACGCGAAGAATCTTTTTTGGCATCCTCGGTCGCCGCCGCTTTGATGCTGTCAACGGTGCGTTCCGCCGGCAATTCCGGCTCTACGACTGCCGTCGGGGCGGGGGGCTGAACTTCGGCTGTGGGTGCGACGGATGCGGGGGAGGGCGGTAATTCCTCGGCGGACGCCTTCGCGGGTTTCTTGGTGGTTTTTTTGGTGGAAACTCTGGCCATAAAATTAAGTTGGTTGGCGACCGCAAATCCTTTTGCCAGCAGTCAATGCGTGGAGAATATCTTCCCGCATTGGACGGGCTGCGTCAGGATTGGTTCATTTTGAATTTACCGACCGATTGGGAATCAGTTTTTCCTTAAATCGGCAAGGGGGATTTCGCAGTCAGCGAGGCTACTGTGGCGCAAACATTGGGCGCTGTCAAATTGGAAATGTTCGCCAACCGGCACGAAATCACACGACCGCCTCTTTTTCCTCGACGGCCGATTTCTTCAATTCATCCAGTGCGCGGAACCGACTGGCGGCAAAACCCGCCTCCACGCCGAGGTTGTTCGTCGGATTATAGATGCCAACCAGCAGCAGCGAAGATTCCAGCACGCGGCGCATATCCATGATGAGTTCATCCGCCCGCACACCCACGCGCACGGCGCGGACGACATAGACCGTCTCCAGCACCGGCAATTGCAAGTAGAGCTGCTTGACCGTTTCCGGCCATTTGTCATCCACCAACACGACTTTTTGTCCGACGCTGAACATAGACTTGCTGATTAATATGGCAGCGGAAATTTCGCCGTCAACTCGCGCACGCGGTCACGCACCTTGTGCGCCGCATCCACATTTTTGATGTCCATCAACACTTCGGAAATCATGTCCGCGATGGCCGCCATTTCCACTTCCTTCATGCCGCGCGTGGTGCAGGCCGGCGTGCCGAGGCGGATACCGCTGGCCTGGAACGGCGAGCGCGTTTCATTTGGGATGGTGTTTTTGTTGACCGTAATACCGGCTTCGTCCAAAGCGATTTGCGAATCCTTGCCGGTGATGCCTTTCGCGCCCACGTCCACGAGCATGAGATGGTTGTCTGTGCCGCCGCTGACGAGCCGGTAGCCATTGCGCGTCATGCCGGCGGCGAGCGCAGCGGCGTTTTTCACGATCTGCTGCTGATAATTTTTAAAGCTCGGTTGCAGTGCTTCAAGGAAGCAAACGGCTTTCGCCGCGATGACGTGCTCCAGCGGACCGCCCTGGATGCCGGGGAAAACTTGGGAATCGATTTCCTTGGCGTATTTTTCGCGCGTCAAAATCAGGCCGCCGCGCGGACCGCGCAAGGTCTTGTGCGTCGTCGTCGTGACGAAATCCACGTGTTCCATCGGGCTCGGGTGGATGCCCGCCGCGACGAGACCCGCGATGTGCGCGATGTCCGCAAGCAGATATGCGCCGACTTCGCGCGCGATTTCGCCCATGCGCTGGAAATCAATGATGCGTGGATATGCACTTGCGCCGATGGTGATCATCTTCGGCTTGTGTTCACGCGCCATCGCGGCGATCTGGTCGTAATCAATCCGCTCGGTTTCCTTGTTCACGCCGTAGTGGACGATCTCGAAAAACTTGCCGGAGAAATTCGCCTTGTTGCCGTGCGTCAAGTGTCCGCCGTGGCTCAAATCCATCGTCAGCATTTTGTCGCCCGGTTTTAGGAACGCGAAATAAACCGCCATGTTCGCGCCGGAACCGGAGTGCGGTTGGACATTGGCGTGTTCTGCGCCGAACAATTTTTTCGCGCGGTCGATCGCGAGCTGTTCGATGCTGTCCACGTTTTCGCAGCCGCCATACCAGCGTTTCTTCGGATAACCCTCGGCGTATTTGTTCGTCAGCACGGAACCTTGCGCTTCCATGACGGCCGGGCTGGTGAAATTTTCGGAGGCGATCAGCTCGATGTTTTCTTGCTGGCGCTTGCGTTCGTGTTCAATCGCGCTGGCGACGTCCGCATCTACACTCGCGATGCGCAAATTGGCGGGCGCAAACTTGGCGTCGATTTTCCGCACGCGCCGCTCGTGGCGTCCGCCTTCAAATTTGGCGTTGATGAACGCTTCCAGAATTTTCTTCGCGGTTTCCGCCGGTGTGGTTTTGCCGGCGAGACAAAGGATGTTTGCGTCGTTGTGCTGGCGTGTCATTGCCGCGGTCACGGGATCGCTGACAAGCGCGGCGCGGATGCCGCCTACTTTGTTGGCGGTGATGCTTACACCGATGCCGGTGGTGCAAATGAGCAGGCCGAGTTCCGCTTGACCGGCGGCTACGGATTTTGCCACGGCGAGCGCATAGTCGGGATAATCGCATGCCTCCTTCGAGTCGGTGCCGTGATCGGCGATGGTCAGGCCGCGTTCGCGCAGGAAGGCCTTGAGCGTTTCCTTGAGTTCAAAGCCGCCGTGGTCAGCGCCGAGCGCAAAGTTGACGGCGGTCGTGGCGGATGACGGTTGTTGTTTCGACAAAAGGCTGTGTTGTTCCATAAATTTTAAAAGTGTGACGATGCCCTGTTCGATCTGGTCGCGGCATTCGACATAAACCGGATAGGAGCTGCCAATCGGGTCGCTGATGTCTTTCTCGTAAGGCTCAAGCGTTTCGTCAAATTCGCGCAGCAAGAAAGTTTTTTCCGCCGCCTTGGGATACAGCAATGCCACGGTATCCGTATGGCTGTGCGTCATGCCCAAAATCAGATCCGCTGAGCGCACGAGTTCTGCTGTGAGCGCGCGGCTGCGCTGATGCGAGATATCGATGCCGAGCTCGCGCATCGCCTGCACGGAATGATTGGTCGGCGGCTGGCCATCCATCGCACCGAGACCCGCCGAAAGAATACGAAACTCACCCCGGCCCTTGACGGCGTGGCGGAAAAGCCCTTCGGCCATCGGACTGCGGCAGACATTGCCCGTGCAGAGAAAAAGAATCGTTTTCATCCCGAACGCGAAAAGAAAAGGTGATTGTTCGCAGCCGAATCGTCAATGCGAAATCACCCGTGCGCCGGTTTCAAAACGGCCAGCGCCTTGAACAGATCCAGCGCCCGCGCCAATGCCGGGTCGTGGATGACCGGTTGCGCGGGGGCGGAACGCGGCACCTCGGCCGCCGTGTCGTCGCCGTCCTTCACGCGCCGGCGCACCAGTTCCGCCTCGCTCGTGTGGTCGATGAACGGCAGCAGATCCGCACTGTTCGTCGTGGTGACATGGTCGTCAAATGAGGCGAAGGGATTTAACTGAAATTTCCGCTCCTGTTCGCCGGTCACGGCAACGGTGATGTCCGGCGCGATTTTGCCGGTGACATTGGTGCCGCCGATGAGGATCGCCCGGTCATTGGCGCGCAACTGCGCCGCCCAATCCGCCGCCGCACCGCGCGTCTCCGTGTTGACCAGGACGACGAGCGCCGTTTTTTGTGCCGGCAGAACGTCAGCGGGCAAAAGGTTTTTCGGGCCGCCGGCGAAACGCAGATCCAGCACCAGGCCGGAATTTTGGTTCGTCAACTCGGCTTGAAGCTGCCCAGTCAGGGCGTCGGTCACACTGACGGTCCGCACGCAGGCCACGCCGTTGTCCAACAAGAAAACTTTCAGCTCCGGCTCGGCGGCATTGGCGGCAAATCCCGCCAGCACTAAAATCAAAACTCGAATCATGCGGCCAAAAAGTGCGTCAACTTTGACAGAAAGTAAAGTGACAGGTGTTGGAGATTTTTTGTCGGATTTCGATGCTCGGTGGCGATATGCTTGCAGAAATGACACCGAGTGACTTGGATTTACTATATCGCTTCGTCCACGAACGTGCGCAGGACGCTTTCACTGAACTGGTGCAGAGGCATTTAAACCTCGTCTATTCCGCTGCTCTCCGCCAGGTGCGCTCGCCGCAACTGGCCGAAGAGATTGCGCAATCCGTCTTCACCGACCTTGCGCACGCCGCTGCCAAATTGAAGCCGGACACCATGCTCGTCGCGTGGCTGCACACCGTCACGCGGCGGACGGTGGTGGATGTTATTCGCAAGGAATCGCGCCGCCAGTTGCGCGAACAAATTGCCATCAAAATGAATGCCATAAATGTTGCTGAAACCAAATGGGAGCACATTGAACCGTTACTGGATGAAGCTGTGTCTGCGCTCGATGACGCCGATCGCGCCGCCATCCTGCTCCGTTATTTTGAGAATCAACCTTTCCGCGAAGTCGGCCAACAACTCGGCATAAGTGACGATGCCGCCCAAAAGCGTGTTGGTCGTGCCGTGGAGCAACTGCGGCAATTTTTCGGCAAACGGGGTGTTGCTGTCGGTGCAGGTGGACTAGTTGTTTTAATTTCCACCAACGCGATTCAAGCCGCGCCACTGGGCTTGGCTGTCACCATTTCCGCTGCCGCCGCCCTTGGTGGAACTGCCATTTACACCTCAACAATAATTACTGCCACGAAGACAATCGCTATGACCACATTTCAAAAAATCCTTGTTACCACCTCACTAATTGTGGCTGCCGGAGCCGTCGGTATTGCCATGAATCAATCTCAACAGAATGTAAGACTTCGCAATCAGCTTGAGACATTACGACACCAACAGGAAGTTCTGGCAGTGTCAGATGCCAAGCCTGTGGACACCGATTTAAGCAGTAACCGACTCAAGCAGCTGGTGGTGGAAAATACCATATTGGTCAGAGCCTTGAACAAGGCCCTGACCAATAATGCCGGATTGGAAGCAAGCCGACAGCAGGCTGAACGTGAGGCTAGACTGTATAAAGAGCTTGCTGATCAAGCCAATCCTACCAATAACTATCCCACTCCCAGACATCTCGCCGCAGGTTGGGGAAAATTCATGGCCCAGCAGGCGAATCAAAAACTGATACAGGATCGTGAAGATTTAACGCCGGAACAAAAAACAAATGCTATCAATGCGATGGGATCGGCCATGATTAGCGACTTTGCGCAGCTATTACAGGCATCGTCACAGTTGGGGCAGGCTAGCGCTTCCGATGCATCCAACAGTGCGGATTACGCAACGTGCCTGCTCTACGGTGCCTTGAACTTAAATGAACAACAGTTCGGTCAAGTCTATGGCATCATTCAGAAATATGAAACCCAAGCTCAACAACAGGGTTTGTTGCAAAGAAAACTCTCAGCAGAAGCCACTGCCCAACTTGCTAAAATTAACGAAAATGCCAAAATGGAAATACAGGGAATTTTGCCACCAAATCAGGCAGCTTTGCTTCAGAATTTTGGCAAGGCTGGTCTAAAATACGATATTATTGGCCAAAAATAGAATACCTCTCTGACTATTGGATAATTAAGGCAAACAGGTTGGCTTCCGTTCAACTTAAAAGTCCCTTCGCCGCGATGTCGTGGCGGAAGTGTGCGCCGTCAAAATGGATTTTCTCCACCGCCGCGTAGGCGGCGGCTTGCGCGGCGCGTAAATCTTTGCCCAGCGCGGTCACACCGAGGACGCGCCCGCCGTTGGTCACGATTTGGCCGTCCTTCAACGCCGTGCCAGCGTGGAAAACTTTTGTGTGCGGCAGCGCATTCGCGGCGTCGAGACCGGTAATCAGCTTGCCTTTCGGATAATTGCCGGGATAACCGCCACTGGCCATCACCACGCACACGCTCGCGAGCGGACTCCATTTCAATTCCAGCGAACCAAGTGAGCCGCAGACGCTGGCAGCGAGCAGTTCCACAAGGTCATTTTCCAATCGCGTCAAATAAACTTGTGTTTCGGGGTCGCCGAAGCGCGCATTGAATTCCAAAATTTTTGGGCCGTTTTTCGTGAGCATCACGCCGGGATACAACAGGCCGCGATAATCAATCCCCTCCGCCACACAGCCGCGCATGAAGGGTTCCAGCACTTTTGCGGCGACGTCGGCAAGCTGCGCGTCGTTTAAGAACGGTGTCGGCGAATAAGTGCCCATGCCGCCCGTGTTGAGGCCAAGGTCGCCGTCGAGGGCGCGCTTGTGATCCTGCGACGTGGGGAAAATTTTCGCGGTCTTGCCGTCGCACAGCGCGTGCAGCGAAACCTCCGTGCCTTCGAGAAATTCCTGAATGACCACGTTCGCGCCCGCTGCGCCGAAGGCTTTGCTCACCATGATTTCGTCCACGGCTTTTTCCGCCTCGATTTGGTTGTGGCAAATCAAAACGCCTTTGCCGAGCGCAAGGCCGTCGGCCTTCACCACGCATTTGCCGCCAAGCGTGGCGCAAAAGGCCTTTGCAGGCCCGGCCTCAGAAAACGTGCCAGCACTCGCTGTCGGAATGCCGTATTTCTCCATGAATTTCTGGGAGAAAACTTTCGATGACTCAAACTGCGCCGCTTTCTTGTTGACGCCCCAAATGCGCAGGTCGTTGGCTTGGAACAAATCCACGATGCCCAACGCGAGTGGATTGTCCGGCCCCACGACGGTGAGATCCACCTTCTTCTCCTGCGCGAAGGCGAGCAGCCTGGGCAAATCTTCCGCGCCAATGTTGACGCATTCGACGGGCGCGGAACTTTTCGCGAGGCGTTCCTGAGCTATGCCGGCATTGCCGGGCGCACACCACATCTGCGTCGCGTTGGGCGACTGCGCGAGTTTCCAGACGAGGGCGTGTTCGCGTCCACCCGAGCCAATGACCAGAATTTTCATGCGCGCAGATTGAAGCAGGAACCGGGCGCGGAATCAATTTTACTTCCCGATACCGGCAGATTCAGGCTGGAGCTGGATTTCGACCGTCAGATTGCCGGAGGCGGGAACGGCAGTTTTCACCGCGAGGATTTGCGCGTTGGGATTGGGCTGGTTGACGCCATCATCCGGAGGCTGCGCGCTGGCAATCTCAAAATGCGCCTCGCTCGGCGAAAGTATTTTTGCCTTCAACCTCTTATCACCTTGGCTGAGCGTTGCTTCATTGTCATTCACGCTGATCTTGGTGCGTGTGAGCATTTGCCAGCGCACGGACAAGCCGGGCTGGGCGCCGGTAATGGTGTCATGGATGGTCACCGCTTTGCTTTCACCCACGGAAAAGCGCCGCAACACGCTTTCAGCCTGACCGGCAAATATTTTTGAAAGATTGATGGTGGCGGAGTTGGTGCTGAAGTTAGTGATGCGTGCATCGCCGGTAAGGTTGTGCAGCTTGCCGCCGAGCGTGAGCGTGTTGTGGCTGAAATTGTTCAAGCGATAGACCCGCCAGCGGTCACTGTCCTGAGTGATCTTCCACAAGTTCCAGCCCTTGGATTCGATGGAATAGTAGTTTTGCGCACCCAAGTCGCTGGCCCAACGCACGCCGTTGGCATCCAGCACGAACGAGCCGGCGTCCATGTGCGCATGGGGCGCTTTCGCGGAACCGCCCTTGAACGCCAGAAATAGCGCATTGCTATCTGTCCATGAGCTGCGGAAGATGCCGACGGGATTCGGACCGTCGCCGTGCCAGGCGAGCGGCAAGGCGGGCACCGGAATATTTTTCGGCAAGCCATCAGTCCAGATGGCCAGAAAGGAGAAGAACCGATCCACTTTAAGATTGGATTGGATGTGTGAAAGCGTTTGTTGCAGGACTTGATTTTGAAAATAAACGAGCGACGGATTTTGCAGTTTTTGCGCAAACCAGAATAAAGCCGGTTCAAATACCGGGCTGTCGCCACTGTCGGAAAAATTGAACGCCCGGCCGGTCGGGCCGATTTGCTCGTTCAAGGCTGTCGCACTGGTGAGAAAGCCGGGATGTGCGGGCAGATCCCAATCCGTGCCGAGGGCGGTTTGCAACGCGGAAACCATCAGCACCTGATACGTCGTGCCGTAGTCCCAATAGCCCGGGCCTTCCGGGTAGATGCCATCCGGCTCATAAGGTTTGAGGCCGTTGGGGTTGTTCTGCCGGGCCAGTGTCAGGAACTGGCGGGCGATTTCGGGATTTTCATCCGCGATGGCGAGGGCGCCGAGCGTGAGGCCGCCGATGCAAACCTGGTTCCAATTCATGGTCGCCTTATACCAATAGTTGCGGCCACCCAATCCGGGCTTCAGTCCTTTTTCCAAGATGGTATCGCGTAGGATTGTCCGCGTTGTGGCCGTCAAATCGTTGAACAGCCAGTCATATCCGAGCGCGACGCCGGCGGTCATTTCGGCGGTATCGAGGAAAGTTGAGGGATTCCAATCCTTGAAAGCGGCGACGGTGAGCAGATCTTTTTCCGCCTGATCGAGAAAAACTTTCTCGCCGGTGATACGGTAGGCGAAGCTGCACAGTTGAATTCGTCGGAGCACCTCGCGGGAAACGGCCAGCAGCCGGATGCCTTCCTTTTTATAGACCAGCGTCGGCGCGTCCAATATCGCCCGCGCATCTTTCTCGATCTTGGTAAGAATGGCATCCAGTCTGGCATCGCTGGCACGCCGATTGCGTAAAGCATCCCACATCGGACTCGTGATGATCAGTCGCGGATGTGCCGAACGCAAACCCGTCAAAATATCCGGTGCCGCCACTTCGGCCGACCGGAGCGGGAAGCAGGCAACGCAAACAAGTAATAACAAAGAAGCGAATTTCATGGATGATTAATCAAGTTCGCCGGTCAGAGTTTTTTCCGCACCGCGCGACAGATTGAACTGCGTCGTTCGGCTGCCGTAACGCACCCTGACGGATCCGTCGCCGCTGACATTTTTTAACGTGGCGGAAACTAATTTGCCGTTTTTCCATTCCTCGCTGACTTCATAGCCACCGCGCGCGCGTAGGCCGGAAATTTTTCCGCTCGGCCACGCGGCGGGCGGGGCAGGGAGTAATTCGATTTCGCCGGCATGGCTTTGCAGCAGCATTTCGCAGACACCAGCCACGCAGCCGAAATTTCCGTCCATTTGAAATGGTGGATGGGTGCAAAAAAGATTCGGCAGCAGGCCGTATTTGAAAAGATTCTCATACATGAAATGGGCCTTGTCGCCGTTGTCGAGGCGTGCCCATATGGACATGCGCCAAGCAAAGGCCCACTCGCGGCGACTGTCCCCGGTGACACCGCGCGCATCAAGTGAAACCGCGGCGGCTTTCGCCAGTTCCGGTGTTTTTGTCGCGGAAATCTGCCGTCCCGGATGAACCGCAATCAAGTGCGAGGTGTGGCGGTGGTGGTCGTTGGGATCATCGCGATCCACCATCCATTCCTGAAGCTGGCCCCATTTGCCGATTTTAGGCCCCAGAAGTTTCGCGCGCTTGGCGACGAGTTGGTTGCGAAGTTCCTTGTCGGTGCCGAGGGCATCCGCCGCCTCGATGGTGTTGTTGAACAGATCCCAAACCAATTGTTGCTCGAACGAAACGCCATCCTCCACCGGGCCGTGCTCCGGCGAAAGTCCTTGCGGTGCTACCAGCGTACCGTCCGGCAACTCCTTGAGCCGGTCAATCCAGAATTCACAGACTTCCTTCATGGCCGGATAGGCAAATTTCCGCAGGTAATCTTTGTCGCCGGTGAAGGCATAGTGGTCAAAGCTGTTCTGCATGAACCAGGCACTGGTGCCGGGCGTCCAACTCCAAGTTGAACCGCCAAAGAGACCGCTCTCGCCGCGCAAAATCCAGCCGCGCGTGCCAAAGGCTTTTTTCGTGGCTTCCAGCCGCACGGCGCGGATGGATTGGATCCAATCGGCGTAAGGCTGGAAGCATTCACTGAGATTGGCGACATCGGCCAGCCAGTAGTTCAACTCCAGATTGACATCCGTATGATAGTCGCAGCGCCAGGCCGGATTGATGCTGTTGTTCCATTTACCCTGCAAGTTGGCGGGAAGACCGCCGGCGCGTGACGATGAGATCAACAGATAACGACCGTATTGGAACATGAGTTCCTCCAATCCCAGATCGGGTTTTTCCATGGAGTATTGCTTCAGCCGCACATCGGTCGGCAGTGTGGCGGTCTGCGTTCCGGCGAACGAAAGCGTCACCCGGTCGAAAAGATTTTGGTAGTCGCGGATATGTTCCTCCAGAAGTGCGGCGTAATTTTTTTTCGCGGCCGCCTCCAGACGGGCGGTCACGGCGGCGTGGGGCAACGCGCCCCGCCAATGGGCGCTGCGATCCTGTTTGAAATCCGTGCCCGCAGCCAGCAGCAAGGTTATGCTGTTCGCGTTCCTGAATGAAATTTTGTCTCCGTCCACCGCCGTGGCGCCGCCATCGTTGAGCACGGACACCTGCGCTTCGTATTGCAGGGCGATGGCATACGGCGTCTGATTTTTACTGGCCGAGCCGCCTTTGTAGGTGTAGCCCTGCAACGAGCCGGAAGACGTCAGCTTGTTTTTTTTCGCCACGATTTTTCCGGCGTGCATGTCCGTCAGCGACACCGTGCCGGTCAAAGCGCCGGGCTGGTCGGCGGTGAAATGGAACACCATCACCTTGGCGGGGTGGCTTGCGAAGGCTTCGCGGCGGAATTTAACACCGCCGCTTGCATAAGTCACCGTGTGCACGGCACGCTGCAGATCAAGTTCCCGGTTATAATTGGTGCCGTCTGCGTGGTTGAAGTCCACGAAGACATCTCCGAACGCCTGATACGCGCCGGTGTCCTGCTCATCGCCGATCCAGAGGCTTTCTTCGTTGAACTGGAGGTGTTCCTGCGAGATGCCGCCAAAAATCATCGCGCCCAGCTGGCTGTTACCGATGGGCAGCGCTTGCGTCATCCAATTCGTGGCGGGCTGCTGATACCACAGTGTCAGACCGGCGGCAGACAGATTGGCGGTGCAGGCCAGCGCAGAAAGAAAAAACACGGCAAGGTTGTTTTTCATGGGAGCCTGAATGGAAACAGATTCCAGTTTCAAATTCAACCCGATTGGCCGTCAACACCGCAACGATGCGGAAAAATTTATTGCCCGGGCGATGTGGCCTTCGGCTGCAGCTGGATTTCAATCGTGAGATTGCCGGATGCCGGAACGGAAGTGTTTACCGCAAGCATTTGCGAGTTGGCATTCGGCTGATTAACGCCGTCATCCGGCGGCTGGGCGCTGGCGATCTCAAAATGCGCACCGGCCGGAGAAAGGATTTTTGCCGCCAGCGTCCGGCCGTCCTGCTGGAGTGTGGCGCTGTTGTTGTTCACGGTGATTTTGGTGTGCGTGAGCATTTGCCAGCGCACGGACAAGCCGGGTTGGGCGGCGGCAATGGTGTCGCGGACGGTCACAGTTCTGCCTTCGCCCACGGAAAAGCGCCGCAGCACGGTGCCGGCCTGGCCGGCGAAAATCTGCGAGAGATCCACCGTGGCCGAATTGCCGGTGAAGGTCGTGATGCGGGCGTCGCCGGCCACGTTGTGCAGCTTGCCGCCGAGTGTGAGCGTGTTGTGACTGAAATTGTTCAGACGATAAACCCGCCAGCGGTCGCTGTCCTGTTTCATGTTGAACAGCGCCCAGCCCTTGGACTCGATAGAATAATAGTTTTGCGAGCCCAAGTCGCTGGCCCAGCGCACGCCGTCCGCGTCCAGCACGAACGAGCCGGCATCCATGTGCGCGTGGTTGTTTTTCGCGGAACCGCCCTTGAACGACAGGAACAGCGCGTTGCTGTCTGTCCATGAACTGCGGAAGACGCCGACGGGATTCGGACCGTCGCCATGCCAGGCGAGCGGCAGCGTGGGCATCGGGATATCCTTCGGCAAACCGCCGATCCAAGTCGCGAGAAGCGGCAGGAAACGGTCTTCATCGCCTCCGCTTCCGGCGGCGATTTTTTTCAATAAAAGGGGTTCTTGAAAGTATATCAATCCCGGATAGTGCAGCCTCTGGGCAAACCAGAATAAAGTGGGGTTGAACCCCACGCTGTCACTGCAGTCAGAAAAATTGAGCGGCCGGCCGGTCGGACCGGTCTGCTCCACCAGCGCCGCCGCGCTGGCCATGAAACCGGGCGAGGCGGACAAATTCCAGTCCGTGCCGAGCGCGGTTTGGAGCGCGGAGATCATCAGCACCGAATACGTCGTGCCGTAGCCCCAGTAGCCCGGCCCTTCGGGATAAATGCCGATGGGCTCATAAGGCTTCAGGCCATTTGGAATATATTGCCGGGCTTGGGTCAAAAACTGTCTCGCTACTTCTGGATTTTCGTCCGCAATGGCCAGCGAGCCGAGGGTGAGGCCGCCGATGCAAACCTGATTCCAGTTCATTTGCGCCTTATACCAGGATTTGCCCGGCGATAATCCCGGCTTGATGCCTTTTTCCAGAATCGCCTGTCGTAGTGTGGCACGGGTGGTGGCGGAAAGATCGTTGAACAGCCAGTCGTAGCCGAGGGATACGGCGGCGGTCATTTCGGCCACGTCAAGAAAGTGCGAGGGGTTCCAATCCTTGAAGGCGGCGACGGTCAGCATGTCCTTTTCCGCCTGGTCGAGAAAAACTTTTTCGCCGGTGATGCGGTAGGCGAAGCTACAGAGATTAATGCGGCGCAATGTTTCGCGGGAAACCGCCAACAGCCGGATGCCTTCCTTTTTATAGACCAGCGTTGGCGCTTTCAGCACCCCCCGGGCATTCTTGATGATCAGGTTGATGAGCGCATTCAGCTCGGCATCACTGGCTCGCCGGCTGCGCAAATCGTTCCACATCGGCGGCGTGATGATCAGCCGCGGATGCCCCGGTCGCAGCCCGGTGAGAATATCGGATGTCTGCGCCTTTGCCGACCAGGCCGCGCCGACGGCCAGCCAGCCAATCAGGAGAAAGTAAAAATATTTCATGGAGGACAATTGTCGGACGGCCTGACTCGATCAAAAGTTTCAAGCTTTAACCATATTTAGCAGGTTGATTTTAAAATAAAAAACGGTTTTTGAAGGGCCCGTCGGTTTCAAATTGCGCGCCGACAAAATGGGCTTGATTGGGGTGGTGGTTGGAATCAAACTTCAAATCATCCCGACCACCTTTCAATATTACCACCATGAACCGCCGCCAATTCCTCAAAGCCAGTGCCGCCACCGCCGTCCTGACGGCATTTGCCGAACGTGGTTACTGTGAGTCGCCACGTTCCTTGCCTGAAGCCACGCCGCAGAAGCTGCCGCGCTGGCGCGGATTCAACCTGTTGGAAAAATTCCGACTTGACGGAGGCAACAAGCCGTTCGTTGAGGAGGATTTCGCATTGATTGCCGATTGGGGGTTTGATTTTGTCCGGCTGCCGATGGATTTTCGTTGCTGGGCAAAAACGCCGGAAGCGGAGTTCAACGAGCAGACGATGAAGGAGATCGACCAGGCCGTGGCGTGGGGCAAGGAGCATGGCGTTCACGTCTGCATCAATTTTCACCGCGCCCCCGGCTACTGTATCAACATGCGGAACGGCGAGAAGCCGACGTTGTGGACGGAAACCTCGGCGCAGGAACAATTCGCTCGGCATTGGGGCGTGTTCGCGGCGCGCTACCAAGGGGTGCCGAGCCGGCAACTTAGTTTTAACCTCATCAACGAACCCAACGGTATCACTGGTGCCGTTTACGCGGCGGCAATGAAGCCGGCGATTGAGGCGATCCGCGCCGCCGACTCGCACCGCCTCATCATCGCCGACGGCATCCGCGCTGGTGGAGTGCCGGTGCCGGAACTGGCATCGTTTGGCATCGCCCAAAGCACGCGCGGCTACGAGCCTACGTCGGTCAGTCATTATGAAGCGAACTGGGTTCACCACAATGGTCCGTGGCCGACACCAGTCTGGCCAGTGCCCGTTGGCATCAACAACCATCTCTACGGCGACACCAAGCCGGAATTCAAGAGCGCGCTCGTGTTGCAGGTCGAATGTCCCCAAGCCACGCCGTTCAGCATCCGTATCGCTCATGTTTCCGCGCAAGCCGAACTGCTGGTGAAAGCCGATGGCGCGGTCGTCTTGCAGAAACAATTTCAGCTCGGCCCCGGCGCGGGTGAATGGAAAAAGTCTGAAAAGGCCAGTTGGGGTGGTTATACCGCCGACTACGATTGCGATTACACCGCCACGCTTCCCGCCGGGACGCGTGAGGTGCAGATCGCCATAGGCAAGGGCGACTGGCTGACCTTTACGGAACTGCGCCTCGGCGACATCGTTTTGATTCCGGGCAGCAGCGACTGGGGCATGAAACAGGAGACGTTTGTTGTGGATACCAACGGTGCGCGACCGGTGAACTCGCGGTATTTGCAGAACAAAGAAACGCTCCAGAAAAAAATGGTCGAGCCGTGGCAGGTGCTGGCCGCGCAAGGTGTGGGCGTCATCGTCGGCGAATGGGGCGCGTTCAATCACACGCCGCACGCAGTGGTGCTGGCCTGGATGCGCGACTGCCTTGAGAACTGGCAGGCGGCCGGGTTCGGCTGGGCGCTGTGGAATTTTCGCGGTCCGTTCGGCGTCCTCGACAGTGAACGCAAAGACGTCGGTTACGAAACTTTCAAAGGCCACAAGCTCGATCGCAAAATGCTGGAGCTTCTGCGGCAGTTTTAAGCCGACCGATTTTCACAAAGCGCCGGAGCAAATCCGGCGCTTTTTATTTTACTCCACCCGCGCCTCACCTTTGCCTTTGACGACTTCGCCAATGATCCAGGCTTTGTGCTTCTGCGCGTTGATGAATTTCAGAACGGCGCCCGCTTTGTCCGCTGCGACGATGCTCACCATGCCGATGCCCATGTTGAAGACTTGGTAAAGTTCGTCGTCCGGCACGCCGCTCTTCTGCTCGATGATCTGGAAAATGGGCAGCATGTCCCACGAACCTTTCTTGATGACCACGTCGAGCGTCTTCGGCAGCACGCGTGGGATGTTGTCCACGAAACCGCCGCCGGTGATATGCGCGAACGCCCGCACCTGATCGGGCTTGCCGACGAGATTGAATTTCTTCAACAGCTTCTGCACCAGCGGACCGTAGCTGATGTGCTCCTTCAGCAATTCTTCGCCGACGGATTTTTTCAGTCCGGGAACTTTGCTGGAAGGTTTCAATTTCAACTGTTCAAAGAAAATTTTCCGCCCGAGCGAATAGCCATTGGTGTGCAGGCCGCTGGATTCGATGCCGATGACCACGTCGCCGCGCTTCACGGTTTTCTGGCCGTTCAGCATCCGGGATTTTTCCACCACGCCGACGATGGTGCCGCTCACGTCGTATTCGCCCTTTTGGTAAAAGCCCGGCATCTGCGCCGTCTCGCCGCCGATGAGCGCACAATTGTTTTCCGCGCAGGCGCGGGCGAAGCCCTTGATGATGTCGGTGAAGACGTGCGGCTCCAGCTTGCCGGTGCCGAGATAATCGAGGAAGAACAGCGGCTCCGCGCCGAGCACCGCGATGTCGTTCACGCAATGGTTCACGAGGTCCGCGCCGATGGTGTCGTGCTTGTCCTGCTGGAAGGCGATCTTGAGTTTGGTGCCGACGCCGTCCACGGAGGAGACGAGGATGGGTTCGCGATATTTTTTCACGTCCAGCGCGAACAGGCCGCCGAAGCCGCCGACCTTGCCGAGCACCTCGCGGCGATGCGTGCTGGCGAGCAATTGGGGCAGGGTGGCTTTGACTTTGTTGCCGAGATCAATATCAACGCCGGCGGCGGCGTAAGCTTTTTGCTTCTTCATGTGGCGGAGATTAAACCGAGAAAACGAATCGCGGGCGAGAAAATTTCATACTCTTGCCATCAGTGGGGTTTTCCGGCCACGCCGGAACGCGCCACGCAGAAGACGCCGAGCGTGATCAGAAAAATTCCCAGCCAGCGCAGGGCGTTGACCGGTTCGCCCAGCAGATATTTGCCCATGATGCCCATCGCCACGTAACACAGGCCGAGCATGGGGATGACCACGCTGGCGTCCCAGCCCCATTTGAACAGCGTGATGGTGCAGGCGAATTGCACGAGCATCAGCGCCGCGCCGATGGGGAGTTGCGGCGTGTTCCAGACGGCCCGCGCCGCCGGTGTGCCGGCGGTGGTCAGGGCGCCGTAACGCGTCATACCCTGTTTGAGCAGGATGTTGCCGTAGGAAAGGCTGGCGATGGCGAGGACGAAAAGGACGGCGGACTGGATGGAATTTTTCATGGCGGCAACGGGTGCTCCGGTGACGGAGATTAAACCGAGAAAACAAATCGCGGGCGAGAAAATTTCGCCAGACTCAATTTGAATGTTCGCGTTTATTCTTGTGGATAGACAAGGATGCGGTCGTGGACGAGCACGATGAGGTCATTCTTGCCATGGCCGGTCACGTCTGCCACGGCGCATTCGCGCGGTTCGGGCAGGCCGTTTTGCGCACCGCGAAAAGTATGTTGCTCGAAAACCCGCCAGCGGTTGCCCGGCACCAGTTTGCCGGCAGAGCTGAAGGTCACAAGGTCGAGATAGTTCTTGGCGGATTCCATGAAGATGAGCTGCTTGCGCCCGCCGCCGGTGAGGTCGCCGGCGATGACGTCGTTGAGGTAGCCGTCCTTGATGGGCGTGTCGTAGTCATCAAGCCGGGTGAGCTTCCAGACATCGCCGCCAAGCGGCAGCCACGCCACGGAGTTCTGGCCGGTGAACGCCACCGCCGCGCCGCCCAACGCCACCGACTTGAGGGAGCTGAACGTCGTCACGGGCAGATCCAGATTCTTGACGACCTGCCACACGCCGGCGGCATCGCGTTCGCACAGGGTCAACTGCTTGTGTTCCGCGTCGAACAAGAAGAGCGAGGGCGTGGCGTTTGTGCCGTTCGCCACCACCGCCGCGCCGACGATGCGCGCGTCGCTGGCGGAGCCGTTGATCTGGTCCTTGACGGTGAACTTCCACGCGGGTGCGTTGGTGGAGCCGGCGATCTTGGGTGCTGGTTCCAGCACCACGGCGCGGAGAAAATTTTTCTGCGGCAGGAGCAATTCGGTCTTGCCGTTGCCGTCCACATCGGCGGCGGCGAGCCACGGCTGTTCCATCGGCCCGCCGGGCGGATCCACATCGGTCTCCTCGAACTTGCCGTCTTTCTTTTGCAGCAGCACTTTAATTTTCTCGTAGGGGATGAGCACCACCAAGTCCGCGAGGCCGTCCTGGTTCACGTCCTGGATCGCAAGCGTCGTCGGGTTGGACTTAAAACTGTCGCTCAACTTCTGCGTGGTGGTCTTGCCGTCGACGTTCCGCGTGACGAGCGCGCGCGTGCCGTCCTTGTCCACGATGACGGCGAGCGTGGGTTTCGCGCCGGGTTTCAACGCGCCCACGGCCAGAGCGAGCGGCTTGCCGTCCAGCGGTAGCGGCGTGGGAAAGGGGAGCCGCCCGTTCTTGTCGAACTGCGTGATGGCGACGGAGTTTTCATCGCGACTTAACAGAAATATTTCCGGATGACCGTCGTTGTTCCAGTCGGCCACCGCGATCTGCGAGACGCCCGCGAGGCTCGGAAATTTCTTCGGCGACGCCAACGTGCCGTCGGCCTGCTGCAGATAGACCGAGAGCTGGCCGCTTTCCGGTTCCGCGACGATGAGGTCGGCGCGGCCGTCGCCATCCACATCCGCCCACAGCACGCCGCGCTGGGCGGTGTCAGATTTGTTGAGCGGCAGGATTTGCATCTGGCCCTGCCGGAACTGGCCCGCCAGCGGTTCCGCCGGCTTGCGCGTGAACTGCGAGACTTCCGCGCGACCCGTCGCCTGCACGATGTCCACGAGGTAATTCATCTTGTCGCCCGCGAGGTTGTCCAGCCAGAACGAGCGCACCGGCTGGGTCTTGAAATAAATCTCCGGCCCGAGCTGGCCGCCGGCATTTTGCAGCCGCACGCGGAACGGTGCCGGGCTGTCGAAGTCCACAAAGAACAGATCGTTTTTGCCGTCGCCGTCGAGGTCGGCGATCTGGATGGCCTTGGGCATGCCGGAGTAGGGGATCTTGACCGGCTCGGCCAGCGTGTGGTCTTTCTGCTGCGCGAGGAAATAGACCGCGCCGTTGTCGCCGAGCAAGGCGATGTCGGTGAGGCCGTCGCCGTTCAGGTCGCCCACGGCCAGCGCGTTGGGATCCAGCCGGCCATCATCGATGTGCCAGCGCTTCGGCTCGCTCCAGCCGTTCGTGCCAAGGTTGTAGCGGACGATCAGATCCTTCGCGTCGCCAAAATAAATCAGGTCGGGGCGGCCGTCGCTGTTCACGTCCGCAACGATGAGCGCGGCGATGCGTTCCTCCGTGGGCACCGAATCGATGCGGAAGCGCGAGCCCGGCGGCAGGTCGTTCAACTCCAGTTTTTTCGCCGGCACGGCGTCCGTGCGGTTGGTCTTGCCGGTGAGGTTGTAAAGCAGGTTGATTTTGGAATGCAGATTGTTGGCGACGATGAGGTCGTTCAGGCCGTCGCCGTCGAGATCGGCGACGCGGAGATTGTTGATCTGCTGATCCACGGGAAAAATCTCCTTGCCGCTGAAGCCAAAAAGATTGGTGCCGCCGGCGGCGCGAACGGAAAGACAAAAAACACCGGCCACCGCGAACCCGACGGCGAAACATTTCAGACAACGATTCATGGGCGGCAACCTGCCAGCGCCGGTGGAAATTGGCGAGATTATTCTCCGATGAAGTGCAGCGCCACGCGGCGGGAATGCGGGCGGGTGCGGTGTTCCCACAAATAAATTCCCTGCCACGTCCCTAGGGCGGGTCGCCCGGCGTGAACCGGGATGGAAAGATTTACCGTGGTCAGCGCCGTGCGGATGTGCGCGGCCATGTCATCATCGCCCTCGGCGGTGTGGATGAAGAGCGGGTCGCCATCCGGCACGAGGCGCGCGAAAAATGCGTCCAGATCGCGGCGCACGTCGGGGTCGGCGTTCTCCTGGATCAGGAGCGAGGCGGAGGTGTGCCGCAGGTGCAGCGTCAGCAGGCCGTCCTGAAATTGATTTTGCGTGATCCACTTTTCCACCGCGCCGGTGAATTCCACCAGCCCCCGCCCGCGCGTGGCGATGACAAGTTCATGGAACGACTGGCGCATTTCCCGGCGGCAAAATCATTCCACCGGCGTGCTCAATTGCACCGGGGCACCTTTTTCGGCCAGCATTTTTTCGAGGTCGGGATTGATGGGCTGGCCGGCGGCGAGCGCCTTCTGGTAATGCCAGCGGGCGAGCTGCGGCATCGGCGGATCCTGAGCGAGATAGATCACCGCCAGATTGTTGTGCGCTGGCGCGTAGTTGGGGTTCAGCTGGACGGCTTTGCGCAAGGCGGTTTCCCCTTGGGCGCGCAGACCTTTGTGGCTCAAGGTCACGCCGAGATAATTTTGGATTTCCGGATTGTTCGGATCATTTTGCGCGGCGCGGCTCAGGGCGTTCAGCGCATCATCGTATTTTTCCTGCCGGAATTTCAGGTACCCGAGCGTGGAAAGATTGTAGGTGTCATCCGGGCTCTGCGCGATGGCGGCGGCGAGGTGTTTCTCGGCGTCGGCCAGCTTGTTTTCCTGCAGTTCGATGGTGGCGAGATTGGCCAGTGCGAGGCCGTTGTTTTGGTCGCGTTCGAGGATCTTCAAGTAATCGGCCTCGGCCTGGTCGAATTCATGATGGGAAAAATGTTGCTGGGCGGAAGCCACCAGTTCGGCAGTGCCGGCGGGCAGTTCGTTGATGGATTTCTTGATCGGCTCCGGCCTCTGCGGTTCCGGCGTGTTCTGCCGGAACAAGGCGAGTTCTTCGGCGGAGAACGGTACCGGCTTGGCCTCGGCAACAGCGACGCGGGAACGGAGGATTTTCACCTCGTCGTTCAATGCGGCCAACTGCGCGGCCAGTTGGTCGTCCGGTTTACGGGAGTTTTTCTTTTCTGCGTCGGTTAGTTTCTTCTGCAAGTCATCGCGTTCCTGAGCCAGCTTGCGGGCGCGCGCTTCCACGCCAGCGAGGTCGGGCTTCGGGGCGCTGGCCAGCTTGGCGATGCGTTTTTCCAGCACCGCTTTTTCCAGCGCGCTGGCCAGAGCGGCGGATTTTAACGCGGCAACCTGGGCGCGGCTGTCGGCGAGTTCGGCGGTCAGTGAAGCGTTGTTGGTCAAAACTTTTTGCAGCGCGTCGAGCTGGTTTTTCAAAAGTGCGTTCTGCCGGTTCAACCCGGCCAGCGCCTCGGTGGTGGGCGCGGCGGCAAGCTGCTGGTGCAACGTTTCGTTTTCGGCCGCAAGTTTTTTGGCACGGTCGCGTTCGGCCGCCATCTGCTTGAGATAATTCGCCAGCTCCTGCCGAGCCTGTGCCAGCGCGTTGGTGTCGGCAACCACGATGGTTTTGGGCTGGGCGTGTGTGACCTTGAGCAGTTCGTTCTGCTTGGTGAGCCAACGGATTTTTTCCTGCGCCTGGGCCATTTCGGCCGGGTCAACCGCAGCCGGTTGGGTGGCCAGCGATTCTTTCAGCTTGGCCTGCAGGATGGTGTTCTCAGCCCGGGCGGACTGAAGCTGGGCATTCAACTGTTCCGCCGTCGCGCGCAGTTTTTCCGTTTCATCAACGGCAGGAGATGCCGTGGTTGCAATTGGTTTGACTGGCACGACCTTGCCTTTTAGGTCGGTGATTTTGTCGGCAAGATAAGCAAGGCGGTATTTGATGATGGTGGGATTCCAGTCCGGAAAAATTTTCCGAAAAAGGTCGAGCTGGGTTTGGGCGTCGGTGTAGGCGGCCAAGGCTTCCTGCGACTGGCCGGCGCCGGCAGAGCGGTCGGCCAGTTGGATGAGGTTATAGATGTTGATGAATTTGTCGTCCGCAAGCTGTTGCGCCTGCGTGGCGGGGAGCAACCCAAACAACAGCAGGGCGGCGGCCAAAAAGTATTTCATGAGCGCAGGATGCCAGAGGAGTTTTTCTTTGGCAATGCTGTCACCCAACTGTCACCGGCGGGAGGATTGACCAGCCAAATTGTTTTTGATACGGTGCCCGCAGTTGCGCCATGAAATCCGCACTGAACCAGCATGTTTTGGTTTTGAACCGGCTTTGGCAGGCAGTCAACGTCTGCACCGCCCGCCGCGCGCTCACGCTTCTCTTTCAGGGCCAGGCCCAGGTGGTGATGAACAATTCCGACGGCTCGTTCCGCACCTTCAGCTTTCAGGAATGGCGCGACGTCTCCGCCGATGCGCCGCACGAGGATTCCATCCACGCCATCTCCTTTCGCATCCGCGTGCCGAAAATCATCCTGCTCTTCATGTATGACCGGATGCCGAAGAAGGAAGTGAAGTTCACCCGGCACAACATCTTTGAGCGCGACAAAGACACCTGCCAGTATTGCGGGAAAATTTTTGATCGGAAGGATCTGAATCTCGATCACGTCATCCCGCGCGACCGCGGCGGCCCGACGACGTGGGAAAACATCGTCTGCTCGTGCATCGCGTGCAACACCCGCAAGTCCAACCGCACGCCGTTCGAGGCCGGCATGAACCTGGTGCGCAAGCCGAAGCGCCCGAAATGGCGGCCGTTCGTGCAGATCAACTTTACCCTGCACAAGCACGACAGCTGGAAACATTTCGTGGATCTCGCCTATTGGAACGTCGAGCTGGGCGAGGATGTGGAGTCATAGCCGCGCATTGACTTTGCTGCGGTCGCGGTTAAAATTTTCCCTCTTGGCGTGCTCGTCTATCGGCTAGGACAACGGATTCTCAATTCGTGAAGACGGGTTCGATTCCCGTGCGCGCTACCACTCTCAAAATATTCGTAAGTGCCACTAAATAAGGCTGATAAGCAGAATCATTCCGCCTAGAGTTTGACGCTTTTTGACATGTGCCGACAGTTTGCCTACAATAACAGGTGTGAAACCTCTGAAAAAACGAACCCGGAAAAAGCCGGAAGTGGTGTCGCTCGGCCTTGTTTCGGTTCCGATTTATAAGCGCACTCGCCCTACTGTCACTGGCGATGAAAGGACAATTTGGGAGGTTGCTAATTACGTCAACGGTCAACGGCGACTCACAAGCTTCAGCTCACATGAAAAAGCCTTTGCTGAAGCCAATCGCATCGCTGGCTTGCTTTCAACCGGCCAATCCAACGCTGCCGGACTGTCTGCTGCCGAAGCTGCAGAATATGGCAACGCCGTCGCCATTCTCCGCAAAGCCAATCTGGATACGTCTTTGCAGACCGTGGCCGACCGCTACGTCCAATTCGTGAAAATCACCGGCTCGGAAGAGATCATCAAAGGGGCAGAATGCTTAGTGAAGCATACCCCGGCAAGCCGCGAACCGCGAACCATGCAACAAGTCGCAGACGAACTTGTCGCATTAAAAGAAAATAGACAGGCCAGCGCGCGTTATGTCGGTGATCTCCGTGCCCGTCTAAATACATTGGCGAAAAAGTTTCCTGAAAACGTGGACACGGTGACAACCGCTGCATTGCAAAACTGGTTTGACGACATGAAGTTCGCGCCGCGCACCGTGCGCAACTTCCGGCAGACGGCCAGCACCCTTTTCAAGTTTGCCGAGGCGCGCGGTTACATCCCCAAAGGAGGAAACCCAGTCACCGGCACAGAGCAGATTAAAGCCAAGAACAAAAGTCCGATTAAAATTTACTCACCAAAGGAAATCCACCGCTTGCTCAACGCCGCGCCGGAAAGTTTTCAGTCCATCATCGCAATTCAGGCTTTTGCGGGTTTGCGTTCTGCCGAGGCCATGCGGCTTGACTGGGCGGACGTAAAACTTAAACGCAAGCATATTGAAGTCACCGCCGAAAAAGCCAAAACCCCCAGCCGTCGCATTGTGCCGATATTGTCGAATCTTGCGGCATGGTTGAAGCCTCATGCGAAGAAAAAGGGCCTGCTATTTCAGCCAAACAATCTCACGGCATTTAATAAAAAACAGAATGAAACATCCATCGCTGCAAAAGTGAAATGGAAAGCGAATGCTCTCCGGCACTCATTCATCAGCTACCGCGTCGCCGCAATTCAGGATATTCCACAGGTTGCGCTAGAGGCTGGCAATTCACCCGCCATGATATTCGGGCACTACCGTGAATTGGTGACGGCGGAAGAAGCTAAGAGGTGGTTCTCAGTTTTGCCTAAACCACATGTGGTAAATCATTGACGAATTCAAAATTGCACCCTATGCCTTCGTCAGGTTGGCTTGCAGTTGCATATAGGTTAACAAAGCGATTTATATGAAAAATCTCAAAAGCAAATCAAAGAATAAAACGAAGCGTAGGGCAGATGATAAATCTAACCCAAAGCTGTATAGTGCTTTGAGAACGGAAGATGAGCGTGTTGTGGAGCGGCAGTATCCCCGGTTAAATAAATTTGAGGCTGTAAAAATAAGCAAGCAGCTTCCGCAGCCAGAACATATTGCTATGATCGCTGCAACTTTGGGGCAAAACACGGACGCAGGTAATACAGATAGTTTAGTAGATACTGCGATGAAACTGTGGATTGCATCGAGGGATCGAATTATTTTGGAAGATGGACGGGTGAATCTGGGTATTCAGATTGATGAATTTGACTCGTATTATTATAAAAAATTCCATCCGTCGTTATTTAATCCACCAATCACAAGAGATCAGTTTTTGACAACAATGTTGCCACAATTGAAAAGCCGGAATGCAGCATTGAGGCGAATTGGGAAGGCGTTTTTGTCAAGTAAGTTGCGTGAAGAAATTGAGAAAGAACCAACCCCTATGGAAGTTGACGTCGCATACGGAAAGTGGTCAGGCTACGAAACTATAGATGCCGCCAATTCGGAAGCTGCTAGGTTTATTATGTGGCATCCAGTGCATATCAGTGAAATGCGTCGTGTTGCGGGAAAAAAAGCTGCGCAAATGAGACTTGTTGCTGCGGAAGCTGAGAATCCACAGGCTAAAAATAATAAAAAAAAGTCTTGACCGGTCTGATTAGCACTTTGCTGAAATAAATCTGCTAGTTGTTCCTTCCGCCTTGCATGCTTGTAATCATGCAGGGCGGTTTTAGTTTTTTGTTCCCCATCGCAATGTGTTTTGTTGCCTAGACGCCCCTTTTTAATCAGGGAAAAACACCAAATTCAAACTGTTAAATTGGCGGCGTTACGAAAAATAACGCAGCAATACAGTTAGCAACAGCCGCCGAGATTTTCACCGAAGAATCGGCTGCGGCTTATGTTGCTGTCGAACCTCGGACAATTCGCGATTGGCGGATGCGGCGCGGACTTCCATTCCTTCGCGTCACCGCTAAGACCATTCGTATCCGCAAGTCTGATCTCGACCGCTGGCTTGCTCAGCAACTCGTCGCCATTACGCGTTGAAATTTATGAGTAAATCTTTTTTGCGAAAATCTAGGTCCAGCGGTAGCACACGTCGCCGAATCGATTTGGTCATTCGCCGGGGCTGGCAGCCCGGCTTGCGTCTATCGGACTTTTATCGCGGCAGCCGCCGTTCCCGGGTGGAGGCCGGCAGCCGTGGCGCTTAAAGCTCAGCCCAACGCAAAACGATTAGCTGCGGCGCGCGCTTATCTAAATAAACTTGAGCCTGCCATCTGCGGAAGCGGCGGCGACAAACACACGTTCATCGCCGCTTTGAACTTGGTTGGGAAATTCGGCTTATTTGAAGCCGACGCCCTAATCGTTTTGCAGGAGTGGAACCAGCGCTGTGTGCCGCCGTGGACGGAATTTGAGTTGCTACACAAGTTGAGCTCGGCCGTCGCCGCCGCCACATCAGAAAATCATGGACTAGTGCCGGCGGAGAGCCATGACTCCGGCACCGCGCGAAAGGTTAAGCAACCAAAAACGGCTTTCCAGCCAATGGTGCTGAAACGCATTGCCGGCAAGACCCCGCACATCATTAATATATTTACCTATTTGATTGAGGCATCACCCGTGCCTGTGGATGGGCTGGATTCTGCCGGCGTGCTACGTCTGCTGTATCCGAAGGGAACCAGCGAGAAAGTGTTGGTGTTTTCCAAAATGGAATCGCAGGGCCAGTTCGTCTGGACGGCGGACAGCGGCGACGCCATTGAAAATCACGAGCTTCCATCCGGACCTGATGGTGTCTGGTTCTTGCCGCAACCCGTCACCGGGGAGTATCACGCAAATCCGCGCATGGACGGTAAAAAATCACGTCGGTCGCAGGAAGCTGTTACAGCTTGGCGATATGCGGTTCTTGAAAGTGATGACGCGAATCCCGATGACTGGCTGCGTTGCCTGATCCAGCTACCGCTGTGCATCGCCTCCGTTTGCGAGTCGGGAAGGCGGTCAATTCACGCGCTGGTGCGAATTGATGCGGCCAGCAAGAGTGACTGGGACGAAAAAATTGCGTTGATCAAGCCAACGCTCGTTACGCTTGGTGCCGATCCCGGCGCGCTGACAGCGGTGCGTCTGACTCGCTTGCCGCAGGCGTTGCGCGGCGAGCGCCGACAACGCCTGCTCTACCTCAATCCCAATCCCAAAGGAACGCCGATACTCGGCGCGAATGCGAAAGGCGTTTTGTGAGCAACGACCAGTTAAATAATTTTCAGGACTGGGCCGAAGACAACCAGGCGGCGGAGTTGCCCATGGTCGTGCTACCGAGCGGCGAGGTGACGATTACGGATTGCGCAACCAAATTGATTAACCTGATTGCTCCAACGAAGCGGCTTTTTGTCCGTGGAGGTGCGGTGATGTTCCTCGCCCAACGCGATGACGGTTTGCTCGCACTTGAGATTCTCCGGGCCGATGCGGCTCGCTCATTGTTTGAAAAGTTTGCGCGGTTTTTTTCCTGGAGGTCGGGTGCAAACCGTGAACCCGTGCTCAAACCAACTACCTTGAGCCATGACATGGCCGAAGCGCTGCTCTGGTCGCAGGAGGCTGCCGAAATGTTGCCGCGCGTCAGCGGGCTTATCAATTGTCCGCTCCTGCACGAGGTTGATGGCAAACTTGTCGTTGCCGGTAAGGGTTATGACGCGGCAACCAAATTACTGATCACCGACGGTGGCGAGATTCCAGAAGTTGAACTGGAAGAAGGTGTATCTCAATTATTGGCTCTTTTTGATGAGTTTGACTTTCAAACTCCCGGAGACAGGGCGCGTGCGTTGGCGAGCCTGATTACGCCGGCGTTGAAAAACGGCGGTTTTTTGAAGCGGCGGGTTCCAGTTGATGTGGCCGAAGCAAACGAGTCGCAATCGGGAAAAATATTTCGACACAAAGTTAATGCCGCGCTTTACAACGAAAGGCTTTCGCTCATTTCCAGCCGCGCTGGCGGCGTTGGTTCGGTTGACGAAAGTTTGGATCAGGCTCTGATTACTGGGCGCCCATTTATCCAGTTCGATAATTTTCGCGGAAAATTTAACAGTGCGCACATCGAGGCCTTTATGACAGCGGAAGGCTCGTTTTCCTGTCGAGTGCCCTATCGAGGTGAAGTTATCGTTCAGCCGGAGAAGTTCTTCATTTTTTTATCTTCAAATGGCGTGGACACCACAAAGGATTTTGCCAACCGCAGCTGCATCATCCGAATCCAGAAAAAGCCCCCTGGATTTGCCTATACACGATTTGAGGAGGGCGACCTCCTCGACCGCGTTCGCCACTGGCAGCCGTTTTACCTCGGCTGTGTGTTTTCAGTTATTCGTGAATGGCACCGCCAAGGCATGCCGCGGACGGATGAAACCGGGCACGACTTCCGAGAATGGGTCCAGGTCGTTGATTGGATTGTTAAAAATATTTTCAAGTTAGCACCGGTGATGGATGGACATAGGCAGGCGCAGGAACGCGTCAGCAACCCGCAGTTAGTGTGGCTTCGTCAGTTGGTGCTGATCATCAGTCAGACTGGCGAGATCGACCGACAGCTAACTGCTACGGATCTCCAGCGGATTTGTGAGTCTGCCGACCTTGCCATACCGGGGCTGCGCGCGGAAGCAGATGAGGGTCGGGCCTGCCGAGTCATTGGCGCAATCATGGGTAAATTGTTTGGCACCACCGATGAGTTTGAAGTTGAAGGTTTCTTGGTAACGCGTAGTGAACAACTCGTAAATCGGGAAAACACCCTTACCGGCGGAAGTTTTACTGGCAAGTCTTACGCGGTCAAAAAAGTATGAAAAAACATCAGTGCAGCAACGCAGCAACCGCAGTAACGCAAATAACGGATAGGAAAATACCGGTGTTTTCCAGATGTTATAGAGGGTTGCTGCGGTTGCTGCGGACTGATTTTAGACAAGCGCGGTATTCCAGAACATCTCCATCCGTGGTGACAGCGCAGTCAACCTCGTCACCAATGGAGACGCTCACCTTCGCCATCTACTGCTGTCACCAAGCGCTGATCCGCTGGCTGTTCATCACTGCCCCACAACATGCCCGGCACCTCGTGCGCTGGTGCGGCAAGCAGCTTCATTTTTTAGCGCAGGTAATCGGCGACCATGCCGGCCGCGCCACTCAATCTCTTCTGCAAGTATTTAACTCGTCCGAGATTCACTCGGCCGACGGCTCACGCCGGCTTGTAGGAGGCCCCCCCAAGCCCTATGAAGAACCTAGACACAAATAATGCGCACAAGGCGCCGGAGTCCGACCAGGACGAAGCCGCCACACCAGAGATAATCCTGCGTGGCCTAATCGGCATGTTCACCGATCCCAAAGCTCCAGATACAGTCCGTGACGCGGCGCGGGAACTGGACCTAGCTCTCATGCTGGACCCATCTGCGGAGCACGACCTGCTTGAGGCTCTTGGCTGCCAAGGGCTCGTCGTGGGCACGCCAGCCGGGTTTGATTGTATGATGGCACTGCTTGAAAAGGTTGGAGCAGTCGAGCGGAAGCCTGAGCCGGGGCAGACAGAACTGTTTTGGCTGCGGTTCGATGCTCGGCCCCTACTCGGCTTGCTCAAAGCGATGCCTCACAGGGATCCGGGCCTAGGGCTTCGCCGTGAGCTTCTTGATAGCTGCACTGAAGAAACTGACAACAACGACAACCCCAAACACTAAAATGAAAAAAACAAAGATCCAATGGTGCCACTCGACAATCAACCCCGTGATGGGATGTGACGGCTGTGAACTCTGGCCGTCACCGGCCAAGGTCAAACGAGAACTGGCCCAAGCACTCATCACCCTGCCCACCAATACGTCAGCAACCGATCTTCGAAAGCTGGTGTATGAGGTGGTCGGCGACAGAGGCCTGTCAGGCATCTACTCGGGTCGCGAGGAGATTGCTGCCGAACTGGCGGCGAAGCTCGGTCTCGACAAGAAAGCCATGCGCGTTCTGGTGGACGTCATTCGCATGGCGGCGAAATGTTATGCCGGCCTGTTGGGCACGTTCCGCGCCGGACACAAAGGCTACGCCGATACGTTTATACAACCTAAGCTGTATCCCGGCCGCATGGCCGCAGCAGCGAAGTGGGGGTCGCCGACTGATGCCGAACGCGAGGTGAAACCGTGGCTGGCTGGTGCGCCACGGATGCTATTCGTGTCTGACATGGGTGACGCCTTGTCGCGCAGCGTGCCGTTCAGCTACCTGAAGCAGGAGATCGTTGACGTGGTGGTCTCGGAGGCTGGTAACAAGCATCTCTGGCTGTGGTTGACCAAGCGCCCTAGCCGCATGGCCGAGTTCGGCCGCTGGTTGTTGAAACAAGGTGTCCAATGGCCCGACAACCTTGTGGCGATGACCACGGTCACATCTCAGGCCACGGCTGGCCGGGTCAATGAACTGCGTAAGGTTCCGAGCAAGTTCAAAGGGCTCTCCATCGAGCCTTTGTTCACCGAGCTTAACCTCGACCTGTCCGGCATCGATTGGTGCATCGTCGGTGGTGGTAGTGATGTGCTTGCCGAACCATTCCATCTTGAATGGGCTTTGGGCCTCCGTGATCAATGCCGTAAGGCTGGCGCGGCGTTCTTCCTGAAACAGCTTGGGAAGAACCCCATGTTCAAAGACCAGCCGCTGGAGCTGGAAGACCGTCACGGTGACGACTGGGCGGAGTGGCATCCGTCCTGGCGAACCCGGGAGATTCCGGATGGATTCCGGAGAGCGGTTTAACTAGTCGCTGCCGCTGTCATGACACCACGACAGCGGCAGCACTTATTCGATATTATGAACGCCATGAATACGGATCGAATTATCTGGATTCCGCCTCCGCAAGACACGGAACCCAAACAACCTATCACCCGGGAAATGCTCATCAAATTGATGGGTAAGCCGTTTAAGAAAAAGGTTATTCCAGCCCGAGAAGAAGTGCCCCTTGATCCTGACGGCAAGCCGGTTCGCATCCAGCTATCGCGCAAGCGCGGTTGGCGCAAGCCGGCAAACACAGTGGCGGTATCGCGTCCGTCGCGCTGGGGTAATCCGTTTTCGGCAAAGAATGGATGCACCATTGAGCAGGCCGTAGCCAAATATCAAAGGTGGCTAACGGCTTATTCGTATGGGCGCAGGCTCCTGAAAGAAGCCAAGGTCGCCTTGCGCGGCAAGCATCTAGCCTGCTGGTGCCGTCCCGGAACTCCTTGTCACGCCGACGTCCTTTTGCGACTGGTAAACGAGGATTGATAATTACCCAAGGTTATAATGGTCTTTTTTGTACAGAAAATGGCATTTAGGAAAAATATCAAAAAATCGTCAAAAACCCCTAAAAATACGGGGTGTGTCAACGAGGTCACCGTTGACACGCCCCTCTACTATCTAACATGTCAACGGGCTCGCCGTTGACGTAAAATCTGTCTCATTGTTGGCTCGACAACCCTTGTGATGGCCAATGTGAAACACTTCGTGAAACAAGCAGCTCCTCCTCCAGCGACCGTTTTTTAGGCTGACGACGCCGCGGCGGCCCGCCGGTGCGGCGCGGGCCTCAATTTATAGCGATATATTTCGAGGATGTTTCATCCGGTGAAACACCGGTCTTTTTCGTAAGTGCTTGATAATGGAAAAATTCCTTAGTGAACAAAGTACCACATTTTCCTCAAAACCCCAATGAATCGAAGGTTTTCAAGGTTTCAGACCGTCCTATTTGTGGAATACCCTTATGGATCGCAACGGTGCAAGGTCGGTTTATCGGGGGGTGAGTACGAGCTCGGCTGAAAAACCGCACCTTGGACTATAAATTAAAAAGACTTATTTATTTGAAGCAACACGATTGTCTCCGATGGGAGACAAGTGTGTGATGTTCCCGGTATGTTTGCGGATGGAAACTACATTTCTGGAATTGCTGATTACGGCGATGAAGCGGATTCCAAATCTCGCAGTGGCTGGCCGACTATTTCGCTCACCCACTTGACCGTTCGCCGAACTAGTTTCAAACCCGACACCTCTAGGACAAGTCCGTATAAAAATACAATTTCCTATTAGGATTTATTGATTGATAAAATATACTAACAACAATGACAACCTTACTCGAACAATATTCAAAACCTCAGAAAACTGAAAAGACAAAATGCGGAACCATCTTCTGGCTCAATCCTAGAAAATCAAAGCCCGGCAGGGAATTCATTCCATTATATGATGAGAGATTTCCTTTCATTGTGGGATTTAAAGCCAGATTTTTGTATTGTTCCAATTTCTTAGAAAAAAACAATGCATCTGGGAATCATTATCACAATATAAAGCAGGAAATTCTGATACCACTGCATGGTAATTTTGAAGTTGCACTTGAAAATATTGACACAAAAGAAAAAGAAAGTATATCGCTTAACTCAGATGAACATACGGCGCTTTATATTCCAATTGGGATATCTCATAAGATAATATCCAAAGAAAATCGTGGGGTATTGCTGGTTGTAGCATCAACTCCGAGTTCGGATGATGATGAGATTGAATATAAAATCGTTTGATATTCTTTTTATCTGATTGGGTGCTGAAACGGCACGAGTCGGACATAAAACAGCACGAAAAAACAATGACAAAGCAAACATCGGCCACACAACCCCGTTGCAAATCAGAACCGTAGGCGATGCAGACCTTTCGGCTAATCTCGCAAGTTCAATGCAGGGAGCAAAAATCTGCAAAGTTACTGGCAATTTTACTGGCACCTTATCATTGAAGGGTCAACCACTTTAGCGCTTAAATCAGTCTAACGATCTGGTTGATAGGACAGCCGTTAAACATGATATATCTGCGAATAAATATATTCCCTGCTAGCTGTCTTTGGAGTCACCTTCTTTATTTGGTGAAAACTTTTCCTTATGTTGGTGACCACACATACATAAATTCCCATATTGAAATCGGTGGATGCAATGCCGCGAAAATATGACCAAACAACAATAGAATCCGGACTTGTTTAACGGCTTAGTCCGGCAAACTCTTTTGTTTGGCAATTTAGTTTGTAAAAAGCTCAGCATGGGAATGCATCTTTGTTCCAGCTTCCTAGCTGTGGACTACTTTGTGCGGTTTAATGGTTCGGAGAAAACGCGGTTGGCCAATTTAACCAGACGGCGACCAGACAATCTTAAGCGTATTGTCTTTCGCAAGAAACCTAAGTTGAAGGCTTCCTTCTCATGGTAGTAATTTATTTCCTGAATAATTTCATTAACCTTGGTGCAATTAGCTACAGATCGTAGGAGCACTAAATCGGGCCGGAAGTGTAACTGATCCAATCTCCACCAGATGCGGCCAAGCAGCCCATGATACCATGGCAGGCATTCCATCAGCACCCGCTCTCCAAATTCTTTTTTATTAATCCCCAGCTTGCTGCAACAGGCCACCCGGAAGGTTATGACTTCAGCATGCCGCGGGGGGCTGGAATCTGATTTTATTTCCTGATCACTGGTAAATGTTTGACGGTCGGGATGAAGGCAAAACCGGTCGTGCAGGCCAACTCTACAGAAAATACAATTCGGGTTTAGGGTCAGACAATAAAATACTCCATCCAATCCGGAAGATTTAATGAAACAGCCTGCTGTATCGAAGGCACTGTAGCTTTGGTGGGTATTGGCCATAGAGCAGTTGAATAAGTGTTTGCTACATAAAGTAATCTAACCTTTCTTTAGGCGGCGGATGTGCCCATGCATTCCTATCGGTCCCAAACCGGTCAGCAGCAGGATGGAGGGTTCGGGCGTTGGGCGTTAAAGAGTTCGGGTCGTGGTTTTAAGTTGGGAATGGGGCATTTCTCCGAATGGAGGCATTTTTTTTGATGATTAATAACTACTTGTTCATATTCATTCAATGCATTGAAGATTCGTTTTTCAAACGCAGCGGGAGTTAGCGTGCCCCAGCAATATTTTATTGCTAGATTAGTTTTTAATTCAGCTTTTAGAATCGACATATAAATTGCCAGTCTATTTGCCTATTTACGCTGGCGAGTCCGCCGCCAGGAAGACCGATGGTTAATCACCCAACTGATCAGCGCTTTCTCAAATCCGATGTCGTGTCCAGCCTTTTCAGACTCAAGCCACTTGTGTCGCAAGATTTCGTCCCGTTCCGCATTGAACTCTCGATAGAGAGATGAATCGTGACTAAAATCTTTCCATTCCGCGTTCATCGTATGCATTTGTTTGCAATTGTATTTCGGCTTGAAATACGGCAGCCCGAAAAACCAAAAACGGGCTGACCGTCGCACTTAATTTTCAGCGCAACTGAGACACTATTAAGCTCGTGGCGTGCAAATATTGTAAATAAGACAAATGCCAAGTCAACATCATAAGTGCATGCAGATAAATGTATTACAAAGAATTTAGCTGCATGTTTATGTGGCAATTTAGTGAGTCGTTTGCCCTGTAAGAGGACACTGGCTGTTTTCAGACTGGCCTAGGTCAAAGGGGCCCAATCAAACCGTTAAAAACCTCAGTTCGGAACAATCACCAACGGACTATCACGCAGCAAAGAGCTCAGCATTGTTGTTTTGTTCAAGCATCGCCCGGACTTCACGGACGCATTTTTGGTATTTTGAACTTCGCTAGCTTCAACCATCGCCAGACCTTTCCAACCCCTCATCCATCATTAATATGCCCCTGACGCGTTGGTGCATCAGTGGCCGGAACTGGCGAAGTTAAATCGCTATCGTTGTATCATAACATCGGACGGGCTGGGAAAATTAGGCAGGGGAGGGCGGAGCGATCAATGTCCTGGCAAAAGCGTGCGTTTGTATTTTATAGTCATTAATCCTCAGGTGTCAGGAAAGTTAGCATGAATTCATTGATGGTCTTGCGCTTCACATTGGGCGCACCTAGATAGACGAGTTCACAGGACGCTTTCAACGGATCGCAGTGTTCTTTGAGCTTCACGCCGAAATTGGCAGTAAGGGTGACCGGGTCGCCGATTTCTGAAACAATACAAGCGAGGTCTGCGGCTTTTTCGTCTTTGAGCGACATGCCCAAAGACGAGTGTCAACGAGCAGGAGTTTTAACACTCCGCAATCACCAGCGATTGGTGACGTAAGCCTCAAGCAAGGCTGCGAAAATAACGAAGGGAATCAGGAGCAAAAAGAGTTTCAGGTTTGCCGCCAGCTCACGCTTCAAAATGCGCCAGCGACCTTCCGGCCCTCCTACGAGCCATCGCAGGCCGCTGTTCATTGAGATAGCGCCCGCATAAAATAGCACAGGCAACTCTACCAATGCATGCGGAAGGAAGAATCTAGCCCAAAGCCACGGAGAACCAAGATACCAAAAAGCAACTCCCAAGGGGCATCCGACCATGGCGATTCTAAAAAATGAAAACAGGAAAATCACTGTTCCAAAGGACAAAATCTGTGCGGTGGCTAGGGTGTTGTATGTAAAAATATGCAAAAAGGCTTGATGCTGCTCGGAAAGGGGAGTGTGAATCGGCACATAAGGCGTATCTCTGAAATTAACTGGGGGATGTCCAGTAAACCACTCTTTCTTCCCAAGTTGCGGCGCAAATCTGTAGCCCGCCACAAAAGCGACCAGAAAAACACCCACAATTACCATCATGCAACGCACCGGTATGGGCCTATAAAAACGGAGCAGACTCATAAACAGACTCATGTGTGGTCGGCCGGGCGAGCCTGCGTTAATTCAAGGATGGGTAATGGAACCAGCAGCAGGGCGGTGAGACGGAAGTGTTTTTTTTGTTTCATTTTAACCTTTGCCGATGAGATGCAGCTTACTCATGAGGAGTTCCTTTTCCATAATACGGAAACGTGTCAAAGCCATCGTAAGCCGGATCGACGCGCGGGTCATGGGTTTGCTTCATCCACTCGTCCACGCGGGCGCGGAGCTGCTTGAGCGCGCCGGCATAGGCGGGTTGGCTGGCGACGTTGGTGAGCTGGGTTGGATCGCTGCGCAGGTCGTAAAGTTCTTCGGCGGGACGTTTGCCGAAGATGAGCGCGATGTATTTCGCATACGCGGGATCGTTCTGGTGGGCGAGGAGAAAGTCCTTCGTCCGCGAGGTGTCCACGTCGCCAAACGGCCGCCCGTGAATGAAAAACACATCGGGGTCGCCCGCCGGCCAGCGGTCGGGACGCAGATTCCGCAGGTAAAGAAAATCGCGCGTGCGGATGGCGCGGACCGGATAGCTGAAATTATTGGTGCGCACGTTCGCGTGGCGTTCGCGCTCGATGAAGACGGCGTCGCGTTGGACTGAATCCGGTTCGCCCAGCAGGAGCTTTTTGATGCTGTGCATCGTCATAACCGGCGGCGGCGCGAGGCCGGCGAGTTCGAGGAAGGTCGGACCGAGATCGCCGAGGTTGATGAATTCATCAACTTTGCGACCGTTGGCGAAGTGCTTGCCCCAGCGAATCGCCAGCGGCACACGACAGCCCATATCATAGCAGTTGCCCAAGCCGCGCGGCATCTGCCAGCCGTTGTCGCCGGTATAGACCACCACGGTGTTGTCGAGTTCGCCGGATTTTTCGAGCAAGGCGATGGCCCGCGCGGATTCTTCGTCGAGCTTCAACACCCCGCCGTAGTAATTCAGCAAATCCAGGCGGACTTCTGGGCAGTCGGGCAATCCCGGTGGCACCACGAGTTTGGCGGGATCCAGCCCGGCATTGGTGGCGATCGCCGTAAAATCCAGCTTGCGGCCCCGGGTCGCGGTGTCGGTGTTGCCAATCCAAAAAAAGAATGGCCGCGTGGCTTGGTGCTGCGCGTGGAACGTGGCGAAGTCGGTGTATTTTGGCCCCACCGGATTTTCCTGCCAACCGGAGATTTGCACGTTGCCCGGCCCCCAGGCCTTGCCGTTGTAGCCGATGTCATAGCCCGCCTCGCGGAGCAACTGCATGACGACCGGCGTGTCTTTGGGGAAGGCGCTCCACAAACTTGCTCGCTCGCCGAGTTCGTGCGGATATCTGCCGGTGAGGATGCTGGCGCGCGAAGGCGAGCAGGAGGGCACGGCATTGAAGGTGTGCGTGAATACGACGCCTTCATGCGCAATGCGGTCGAATGCCGGCGTGCGCGCCATCGGATCGCCGAGCGCGCCGGCGGTCGGCCAGCGCCAGTTGTCCGCCAGAATGAACAGAATGTTTGGCTTTACCGGCGTGACGGCGGCGGCACCCACAGGCATCATTCCGGCAATGGTCAGGATGCTCGCCAAGATCGATCCCAGCAGACTTGTTTTCATTTGGATAATCGTAGGTCCATGGTCTATTTGACTGGTGAATATTGTTTGTCAAGGCGCCCCGGCTCGCGCCGGCCGGATCCGGTCTGCCTCGTCGCCGTGTCGCCCAAATCTGCGCGCGCCTTTTCCGCCTCGGATTCAAGCAGCTTTACAATCTCCGGATGCCGCTCGGAAACATCGGCGGATTCGCTGAGGTCGTGAACGAGGTCGTAAAGTTCAGCCTTTTCAAGCGTGCGATTCGAATATGGCGCCGGCACTCCGTTTGTGCCTCCGAGCCGGCCCGCCAGCGTGTGATAAGTGTGCGGCAACTGAAGTTTCCAGCGACCGTCACCGGTGGTCACGGCCTGAAGCTGATTGACCTCATAATAAAACCAGTAGGATTCATGCGGGTTTTTCGCGGCGGGCTGGCGGGAAATAATCGGCCACACGTCCAGGCCATCTATTTTGTTTTTTGGCAATTCCGCACCGACAAGCTTGGCGATGGTCGGGAAAAGATCAATCGTCATCAACATGTCCCAAGTGTCCGCGCCGGCGGGAATGTGTCCGGGCCAGCGCATGATGCATGGTTCGCGCGTGCCGCCTTCCCAGTTTGTGCTTTTGCCTTCACGCAAAGGCTTGGCCGAGCCGGCATGGTTGCCGTAGCACAGCCATGGGCCGTTGTCCGATGTGAAAATAACCCAGGTGTTTTCGTCGAGGCCATTGCGCTTGAGTGCGTCGAGAATTTGCCCGACCGACCAGTCAATCTCCTCGATCACGTCGCCGTAAAGTCCGCGTTTGGTCTTGCCGCGAAACTTGTCGCTCACGCCCAGCGGCACATGCGGCATGTTGTGCGCGACGTAGAGGAAAAACGGATGCGCCTTGTTCTTCTCGATGAATCCCACCGCGCGTTCCGTATACCAGGTCGTCAGGTGGTTCAGATCGTCAATACTCACCGCCTCACGGAATTTTTTCTCGCCGTCATAAACCGGCAGGTTCGGGTATTCGCGTTTTTTCATGGCCAGCGCCGCCGGCAAATTCGTGATCAAGTCCGGGTGTCTTGGCCACATATCACACGAATAAGGCAGGCCGAAGTATTCATCAAAGCCGTGTTGCAGCGGCATGAACTGCGGGGAATCGCCGAGATGCCACTTGCCGAACATGCCGGTGGCATAGCCGCGCGATTTCAGCAATTGTGCCAACGTCACCTCTTGATCGCCAATGCCGACCTTCGACCTTGGTCCCAGCGCACCGTGGATGCCGAGACGATTCGGATAACAACCGGTCAGCAGCGCGCAGCGTGAGGCCGAACAGACCGGCTGGGCGACGTGGAAATTTCTGAAGACAGCGCCTTCGTCCGCCATGCGGTCAAGATTCGGCGTCGTAAAACCTTCGGCGCCGAATTTGCCTACGTCGGCGTAACCTTGGTCATCGGTAAAAACGATGACGATGTTTGGCCTGGATGTTTGGGCGGCAGCGGCGAGACCGGTGCTGACGGTCAAAGCCAGGGTTCCAAAAAGGAGGAGAGCGGATTTCCAAAGTCTGGAGGTTCCCGTCCCATTCTTTTTGAATGACTGGATATCTTCGGATATGAGAGCTGAAGCCATATTTTTCATATGCTTTTCAGGTTGATCAGGGTGTTCTCGATAAGATAAGAGAAAAATGCCGTTACTTGATGGTTAGCAAGGCCGCACTCGTGGCGGGCAATGATACCTCGAAATGTCCACTTATGCACGGCACCTTCTCGGCTGGCTGGGGCGACCAAGTGCCATCTTTGGCGACGGTGTTGCCAGCCAGTGTGATTCCTTCCGTGGACGTGACGGAGGGCGCGCGGAGGCGGATCAATTCCGCCTGCGTTCCCATCGTGCCAGTCATGATGGATGCAACCACCGAATTTGTCAGATCTTTGTTGATGAGCACCACCCGCAGTTTGTGCTCGCCGCCGAGAACGGCATGGGCGGCAAAGTTGGCAGATGTCTGGCACTCCACCGGCACGACCCGACCTCGCGCCGCCTGATGAAACAACAACATGCCGTAGTAGATTGGAGCGGCATGGTAATCGCCATCGAGAAAGTAAATTGGCGAATAGCGTCCCGGCGTATAACCGCCGTGAAGGTTGATACCTGCGCCACCATGCTCGGCTATTTTGAAAAAGAAGTCTGCACCCCAAAGGGCTGAGGCGAAGACATCACTTAGGCCATGTTTGCCGCCGCCCGATGCGCTGTTGCATTCCCCGAGCCGCCATGGGAGACCCGCCGAAGTCGCGGCCTTGAGTTTCGGCAACCAATCTTCCTGGATGTCCGCGCTCAACAGATTTTCAATCGAAGGGAACCGGGGCGACTGCGGATCTTCATCTTTCGCGGAGAGTGGATAAGTATGCGAGGTGACGAGAACGACGCGGTTTTTGAAATCGCGCACAAAATCAGGAATCCATGAGCAGGTTTTGGTCGTTGATGGTCCGGCCTGCGGAGCGTTGGGCAATTTGGCCGAAATCGCCCGGTAGTAGTTCTCGATTTCGCCTCGGTATTGTTCATAGGTGTAACCATCTGGACGGAGATTGGTCAATTTAAGATCCTTGGCATCCTTGTCCTTCTTCTTGGCGTTAGTATGAAAAAGGTTCGGCTCATTGCCGACCTCGAAAGCCAGCAGCCCTGAACCGCCGGCTTGAAATGCGTAGGTGGACTCATCAGCCGCCATTTCCGGTTTGTTGGCACCCAGATTCAGGCCGTAAATCACCCGCCAGCCGGCTTCTTTCGCAAAGGCAAAAAGATTGTCCACCGACAAAGGACCTATGGTTACCGGGGTATCTTTCTCATACGGCCGCTTGTCCGTCATCGGTATGATCGCGTTAGTTTTATTGCGGGACCAATAGGTGGACTCCACCGCGTGTCCCCCGATTCTTAACACCCCAGGGCCAAGATTTTGGAACAGGTTGATCAGCACAGTATTCGTCGGCTCAAAACAACCTCGGGAGAGGATTTTCTTTTCGTTACTAAACCCGAGGAAGTCTGCGGGAATATTAACACCTAGCTGCTCCGGATGAACGATGACCTGCGCCTTTGCCATGGCAGATTCCGCGTTGGCGTCAAGCATGGCCAGTGGCACCAGCAGCATGACGGTGAGGGTTAGAGCGCGGTAATTCATTTTTCTGGTTGGAGAATTCATAAATCACCTGCCGGCTTGGTAGGTTTGGAGTTGCCATTGTTCGGTTTCCGGGGCGGAAACGGGACGGGGTGCACGTCATTTGCCAGCATCGAAAGGGCTGTTGGATCATTGTTTTCCAGGGCGAACCGTGCCAGCAGCGCGCGATGTTCGAGCAGAATCTTGCGATAGTCTGGCTGGCCGGCAAGATTCCGGATTTCGCCCGGGTCGGCTTGGAGATCCACGAGCGATTCCCGCCGCTGGCCGTGGTCATAAACGCAATACTTATACCGTTCCGTGCGAATCATCCGCCCTTGGGCGACCGCTTCAATATCACCGGTCGAACGTCCTTGTTCCATGTCATTCTCAACCGCGACATAGTCCCGCCATCCAGTCACAGGTTCCCCCAGCGCCAATGGGCGCAGGCTCCGGCCGGTCAACTTGGCCGGTGCGGGCGCGCCGGCGAAGTCCAAGAATGTCGGCAACAGATCAATGCCGGTGTTTACCAGTTTGTCGCAAGTCCCGGGTTTGATGCGGCCCGGAAAACTGATGATGAGCGGAACCCGCGCGGATTCTTCATAGAGCACGGTCTTTTGGTTGAAGCTATGCGCCCCGGCGCATTCGCCGTGGTCGCTGGTGAAGACCACCACGGTGTGGGCATCCAGCCCGGCGCGGCGCAGCGCGGCGAGCAAGGCGCCGATCTGGGCATCAACCTTCTCAATCAACCGGTAATAGCCCCAACGCAGTTGCCGCCAGTTGTCCTTGGTGAAATTGCCGACGGGAAACAGCGGGCTGTCTTGATAGGCCTTGCGCATTATCGTCATCGTGTCCGGCTCGTTCAGTTGCGGCGCGAGATTGGCCGGCGCCGGCGGGCATTGTTCCGGTGCCGGCGCTTCGCCAATGGCGCCGTCGGGCAGTTTTTCACCGCGCGCCAGTTCGCAGACGTTGTGCGGATTGATGAAGCTGACCACCAGCAGGAATGGTTGCTTTGGTTTCCTGGAAAGAAATTCCGTTGCCGCCGCCAAGGTTTGGATGTCGTGGTTTTCTTTCGTCGGTTCCGGTCCGGCGACCTGAAAACTTCTGTCCACGTCGAAGCAAAAATGGCGCTTCCCAAAATAAGCCGTGCGATAACCGGCCTTGTTGAAATAGTCGCCTAGGTTGACAAATTCAGCCGCATCAAGTTTGACCCGGGCATTTTGGGTGACCTTGGTTTCGTGAGGATAGCGCCCGGTGAACATGGAATTGCGCGACGGCATGCAAAGCGGATTGGCGCTGTAGGCACGGGTGAAAGACTGACCGTGCTGCGCGAGGTGATCCATCGCTGGCGTGTGAAGATATTGCGTGCCCAGCCGGCAACTCATGGCGTCGGCAAGCAACTGGTCAACGATGACAAAGACAATATTGGGCGGGCTGTCTTCTCCCGCACTGACGCTATTAGTGGCGGAGGAGAAAAGCACAATGGCCAGAAGGAGAATGTAAGTCAGAAATGGGAGCGATTTAATTGATTTGGCCATAATATCTTCACCACTTAGTAAGAATCACATAAGCAGTGTCAGGGGTGGCTGACGGGAAAGAGAACCTGCCGTTTTCCGTCGGGGAAAGTCCAGTCGAGGTGAATGCTGGCGGGGCCTGTTTCATGGACATACTCGACGGTGATCTTGCCGGCCGTGAGCGCCACGACGCCAGAGGACTCGTCGGCGGAGCCTTTCGCCTTATCCAGCACGACACGGCCATTGACCGTCACCTTGACGACGCCATCGCTCTTTACCAAGAGAGTGGCGGCGCCTGATGCCGGCGGCTCAATCTCCCCGGTCCAACGGATTGAGTAGTAATCCTTGGCCAGATGGACGGAGTTGTCGGGGGAGCCGTAGCCGATCTCATCCTTGAGATCAAAATCAATTGCGGGTGTGATGGTTTCCTTGGCCAGGGAACTAAAGGTGGTGTCGCGGAAATAACTCACATGAAAAACCGGCAGCTTGGCATAAGCTTCCGCCCCCAGCCAAGCCTTGATGTCATTGGTGGACCAAGGATGGCCGTCGGCATAGACCAAACCATGAAATGGCCGGTCGTGCTCATCGGCCGCCGGCTGTTCAGATTTTTCACCCCAGTAAAAACGGCAGTCATCACGGCCAATGCCGAATTCCCAAACGATGAAGCCGGTCTGGCCCATGTAGTGCGCGACGATGCCCGGAATATCTTGTGTTTTACGGCACATACATTCCGTGTTCAGGGCATGAACGGGGTCGCCCATGATTTTGTAATCATTGCTGTATTCGTGCCAGGTCAGGAAGTCAGAGTAGGCATCGCCGCAGTAATTTCCGCCGGTGGCGGCGACCGGAATCTTGCTGCCCGTTTCATGCACCCACGTCTGGGCATCCTTAATAAGTTTCAGGAGGCCGGGGGTTGTCTTCTTGGGTTCATTATAGGTTTCCCAGAAGACGATCCGGGGATCATTCAGGTGGGCGTTTACAATGTCCTGGACGTAGGACTTTAGGCGGTCGCGGTTTTCCTCGTAATGATTCAGGGCATCTTGACCCGGAGAAAGCAGCCAGCGGCTGTTATGGACGCCAAAGACGGGATTGGGGTAACGATAGCCGGCCTTGAGAATATCTTTCGAAGGTTCATTCCAGCAGTCATCGAAGAAGACAAATTCCACCTTGATGCCATAACTGTCGGCGCGGGTCAGGAAATCTTCAATGTGACCGAGCAGGGCATTCTTGTTCTTCAGATAGATGAAGTAATGCAGGTAAACCCGGACGCAGTTGATACCGTAGAGGGAGGCATAGTGAAGCTCACGGTCGTTGATGACCGGGTCGTATTCATCCCACTGCTGGGCCTCATTGACGGCGCTGGTCGGGACAAAGACCGCGCCGTGAACCCAGCGCCAGTCGGCTCGATAAGCCGGAGCCGTTGCCTTGGTCGCCGAGGGCGGCGCCTCGGCGGCGTATAACCCGGCCAACGAGGATGACAGCAGGGCGGTGAGGAGTGCGCATCTGGTTTTCATGTTCATGGTTCTTTCAAGGCTTGATGGCTTTCACCGTGCCTGCGTGCGGCAGATGCGGCAAGGCCTCGGCCACCTTTGGCGGCACCGGCATGTCTGGAATAGGTTCAAGCTTATCTCCTTTTCTGCCAAAGACCGGTTTGCCATAGTTTCTTTCCAGCTTGGCGAAGACGGCATTGAGTTCTTCCTGGCCGCCTTCGGCTAGAAAATAGGAATCGTGCAATTGTCCCCAGATGCCGTCGCCACCAGAATGGGTGAGGAATTTCATGGAGGAAATGTTTTTCCCCACCCACAGGCGGTAAAGCGCGAGCTTGGGCGTGTCTCGGTCTTTTCCCTCAAAGTTTTCAAGGAATGAATTCAGTCCGCCGCCAATGGTGCTCACGCTCTTGTTGCCGCCGTTCGGGCTGGTGATGGTGGCGGAATGGAGCCACTTCTTGTTCGTGTGATCAAAAACGTAGTATCGCGTGTCGGTCGTGTCCGGTGCGGTTCCGGGCTGCTTCTGGACGAAGAACTGAAATTTTTGTTCCAGCCTCCAGTTCCAAATCATGTGTGTATGCGCTCCTTCACCTTCGCCGCCAAACCGGTTGAAAATGGTTTTTGGATCCGCCTCAGTAACTTTCGGGTGCAGAGTTCTGGTTGTGTCCCAAATGGAAAATATGGTCCGGCGTTCACGCGCGGTGTTGTGCTGGATGCCGCAATAGCCGCCTGCGGGCTCGCCGGGATGCCAGTTGGCACCGCAGTAGTAAATGCCGGGTTGCGTCGCGAGGACAGTGATCTCGCCGTAGAGGCATGTGGCTTCTTTTTCCCCCTCCAGTTTCCACCAGAGGTGCTGGGATTGTGCGCTTACGCAGGCAAGAAACACCAGCAGGGCAACCAGCCTGCAAAACCGCCGCCGATTTCCCGATGCTAGGCTAAATCGTTTCATCTGACTTTTCGGTTTTGGTTGGTTTGGGTTCATCGACTTAAATCGTATGGAAATTTTGTTTTGTCGAGGAAGCAGACATGCCAGAACGCAGCCAACGGTGGCAGCATCGGGACGGCGGGGATAATTGAGATGCGGTTCACGGATTTTGCTTCCTCCACTGATGAGCATCAGGACCGGTGCCAATGGTCGGAAATGCAGAAATTCGGAGTCGCGCCGCGCCCATGGGAATCAGCATCACATTTTCCGTCGGTTTTTCGCTTCGCGCCGGGCTGGGTTGCTGCACCGCACACAGTCCGTATTGGTCCAAAGTCCATTCGGGAATTTGTTTTGCTTTGACGGCGATTTGTATCGGCACGCTTTCCGGCGTGAAGGGGTAATCATCCTTCGGCCACGTGAGTTTTTTGACAGTGAATGACTTTTCCGGATGCGCATCGTCCAACACCAAACCGTAATTCCACGGCGTTGAGGGATAAAGCTCCGTAAATGGCCACTTTTGATCCAGGGCGTTCTTGTTTTTCCAATAAGTTATCTTAGCCGCCTCGCCAATCTTGAGCGAGAAGGTCAGGGCACCGTAGTTGACACTCACGCTATCGTGATTTTCCGCCCAGCGCTTCACGGCAACTTTCATCGGCAAGCTCAGTTCGACATTATCACCCTCTTTCCATGTCCGGTTGATGCGCACGTATTTTCCCGCCTCCGGGGCGATGTTCTGTTTACTCCCGTTGATCGAGACGGTTGCCCCATTGCACCAGCCGGGAATGCGCAGGTAGAGTGGAAAGACGACTTCTTGCCCGGGGTGAATCTCCCACTGGATTTTTCCATCGAAGGGATAGAGCGTCTTTTCTTCAATGTGAACGTCTGTGCCGTCACCAACCTTGGCGGTTATTTCGCTAGCGCTGTAAAGGGAGGCACAGATGCCGTTGTCGGGTGAGGCTAGCCAGAGATGCTTGGCGTAGTAGGGCCAGCCCATCGCGTGGTTGTGCAGGCAGCAACGGTGACTTTCGGGACAAAACCTCATCTGGTCGCCTTTGTTTTCGATTCCCGGACTATGGTTCAGTGCATCGCTAACGGGCATGTTTGGGGCGGTGAGATAGCGTAGGGCGCGCATATCGGCAGTCAACGCGGCGGGATAGCTGTTGAAGGCAACATCCTCGCAATTGTCGGCCCAGAAGGTGTCCCCCGTGAACTGAGTCAAAAGTTCATCGGAGAACATCTGCTCGACCATGCCGCAGGTTTCAACCGCCTGACGGGGGTCGGAATAACCAACCCGACAGCCTTCATCACCACCATACATCCCACCCGGAACCTGACCGAAACGCTTTCGGACTTCCTTGAAGTTGTCATAGGTGGACTGAAGCTCTGTCTGCTGATGCGTCTGTAGGAAGTGAAGGGCCGGTTCCCGAAAGCCTTCGGCAATGTCCACGTTATGCCAGACCGGCAGATCGTTTTTCTTCTCCCAGTCGAGGCTGTGGTGATGGATTCGCTCGGCCAGCTTCAGGAGGTCTGGATTTCCCGTGCGGTTGTAGAGCCAATAGATGCTGACGAGTTCATCCCCAGCGCGCGGCACGGCGAATGATCTGGGAATGAGTTGAGCGTCGGGGAGGGAGAGTTGATAGGTAAAATACTTTGTCATCAAATCCAGCACGCGCGAATCCTTGGTTTGGTCGTAGTAGTTTTCCAAGCAAAAGAGCATGACCATGTTGGGCCAAAAGTCGCGGATGCCGCCCGGTTGCATCGGGTATGGCTGGGCGTGGGCTCCGATTTGGATGTCCGGACCGAAATCGCCGGTGGGTCGTCGGGTGTTGATGGCACCATCGATCCAGAATATGCTCTTCTCAATCATTTTTGGATCCTTTAGCAAGTATGCCAAATCAATGTATCCGCGCAGCCAGTAAGGAAGTTCTTCCCATCCTTTTTCCCCGTGTCCGTCCCGGTTCAACCAAGCATTATTCGTCTTCCGGAGCCATGAACTAATCTCTTCCAGATGTCCCGATATTCCATCCCGCTGGCGCTTCATAACTGTTAGCAGCCAGCCATGCGGAACCACCGCGCTAGTCGGGAGGGGGAGAAACCGGCTCGGCTCCAGTGGTGGCCGGTTGCCGACATAAAAGTGATTTGTTTCAGAGAGATCGGGGCCGGTGACAACGTCAACGCCAGCGTATAATGACGTGATGTTCATCACGATGGTCGTGATCCAACCGATCAGCAGTTTTTTCATGATGATTTTCAACTAGCGATTAAACACGCAGGAATATTTTATTTTTGTAGAGGAAACGGACCAACGCGAAAGCAATGCCGATGCCGACCAGCGTGATCAGCAGGTTGCCGGAACCATGTGCGATGTGCGTGTCGGCAAATTGTTGCACGTCGC